>Ga0172382_10000530_pt1 | contig 72272 bp, 63 predicted proteins | sample Leawel138RmetaG_FD_122245 | JGI IMG/M metagenome (GOLD analysis project Ga0172382, IMG submission 122245) | Leachate microbial communities from a municipal landfill in Southern Ontario, Canada - Leachate well 138R metaG | ecosystem: Engineered > Solid waste > Landfill > Unclassified | place...
CGAAGCAGATGGATTGAAATAAACGCACTTGTGAAAAATGTTTTTCGTTCATCTGTATTATAAATCATTTGCAAATAACACTTTACCAATTCAAAAATATTTTTTATGAATTAAACAGGCTAAGCCCTAATAAAAAATTCCTTTAAAATAATTAGCCTGATTTATATAAATATTACCTATAATTGCAAGAATATTTTACACTAAAAGCGATGGTACCATCTCTTAAAAAAGTTGGCGTTGATATTCATGAAATATTTGAAGCTCTTCAGGTTGATGATGCCCATTTTTACCCCCATTGGCATTTCCATCCCCAATATGAGATCATATTAATTCAAAAAGGCACCGGAACACTTTTTGCTGGAGACAATTATATTCCTTTTAAAAACGGAGACATCTTCATCATGGGATCAAATATTCCTCATATTTTCAGAAATCCTCCGGAATATTTTGAAGAAAACTCAAATCTAAGAGTTAAAGCCATGGTCCTTTACTTCTCCCATGAATTTATCGAAAGCGACTTTTTTAACTTGAATGATATGCAATCGATCAAACAGCTACTAATTCTATCAGAAAGAGGTATAAAATTAACCGGCGACTCAACCAGAGAAGCTGTGGTAAAGTTTACCAGGTGCTTTAATACCATCAAAGAGGATCGGATGATCCATTTTTTGTCATTCTTAAATTTTGTTTCTGCCCAGGCAAATTATAAAGTTCTTTCAAGTAACAGCTTTGCAAATCAGATAATAAATAAAGAATTAGACCGGCTTAATAACGTTTTTAATTTTTTGTATGCCCAATTCAAAAATGACATCAAACTTGCCGAGGTTTCAAAGATAGCCAATATGAGTACCACAGCTTTTTGCCGTTTTTTCAAAAAACACACCAATAAAACAATGATTTCATTTCTCAATGAAATCCGGATCAGTAATGCTTGTAAGCTATTAATTGAAAATCAAAACATGAATGTTTCTCAGATCTGCTTTGAATGTGGGTTTAATAATTTAACCAACTTCATCATTCAATTCAAAAAAGTTAAAAATTGTTCTCCTGTTGCGTTTCGGAAACAATACCAGCAGCAGATATTGCTTTAGTACAAATTCAAATGATTTTTTAATTTTGTACACACTAAAAATAGGAATGGGAACAAAAATCAATAAAATAATTGATACCATTAAAATGGATAAATTCAAAAATGACAAACGGATTATCATTTTTGCAGTTTGTTTGTTTATTGCTATCGTACTCTGGTTTCTGAATGCACTGGAGAAGAACTACACAACGAATCTCAGCTATTCGGTGAAATATGTGAACCCTCCGGATAAATTATTTTTAGCCAACACACCTCCGGATAAATTTGATCTCCAAATAGAAGCACATGGCTTTACACTGCTGAGGTATAAACTTACTTTTCCCTTCACTCCATTAAAAATTGACTTATCTGATCTCAATCAATCCATGGAAAGTAAAGAGAATCCAATATCAATTCCAGGTGATTATCTGATTCGCCAGATAAGCAATCAGGTTAGTAAAGAAATTTCTATCATCGATATCTCGCCTAAAACCATTTCGTTATTTTTTGACAGTTTAAAAACCAGAATGGTTCCTGTAATTCCTCGTGTCACACTTGGCTTTAAGCCTCAGTTTAATCTGCGCGGATTACTTTCTGTTGAACCAGAAAGCCTTAAAATATCAGGGCCAGCATCCATTATTGACACCATTCAGTTCTTATATACTGATCCCGAAGTTTTTCAAAACCTGGACAGGGAAACAGAAAAAATGGTTTTAGTACATACGCCATCCAACACACATATTTCTGAAGAGAAAGTCAGGCTACTCCTTCCTGTGGAAAAATTCACAGAAAAGGCGGTCACTGTACCGGTTGTATTACTTAATAAGCCTGAAAATACAAAAATAAAGCTTTTCCCTCCACAGGTTACGGTATCATTTATGGTGGGATTAAGTGACTACGGAAAATTATCAGCTGGTGATTTTACTGCAGCAGTGAGTTACGATCAGATTGTTGCCGGGGATACTACCCTGGATGTTTATATTGATTCCAAACCTCCATTTATTCAATCACTTAAAACATCTCCGGGTTCAGTAGAGTACTTAATTGAATCTGAATAACCTACATTCGTTCGCATGACAAAAAAAATCGGCATCACAGGAGGAATTGGCAGCGGAAAATCTACGGTTTGCAGTGTTTTCCGGATTCTCGGGGTTCCGGTCTTTGAAGCCGACGTCATAGCAAAAGATTTATACAAAACGAATCATACAATCCGAATAGAGTTAATTCGCCTTTTTGGTGCCGATATATATACCTCAGATGGAATGATAAACCGGGCAAAGCTTTCTGCTATCATTTTTTCCAATGATTTTTATTTACAGAAAATAAATGAACTGATTCATCCGGTTGTAAGGGATGAATTTCAGCTTTGGCTAAAAAAGAATAACAATTGTTCATATGTTATCCACGAAGCAGCCATTCTGTTTGAAAGTGGATTGTACACTATGATGGATTATAATATTCTGGTGACCGCACCGGAGGAACAACGTATTGAACGAGTGGCGGCACGTGATGGGATTAGTAGTCAAATGATCCGTGAAAGAATGAAAAGACAATGGCCTGAGGAAAAGAAAATGGATTTGGCCGACAAGGTATTAGTGAACGACAACAAGTGGTTGTTGATTCCGGAAATTATTGAAATGAATTTCAAACTGAAAGAATATGGGAGCATTTGGTAAATGGGTTGGTGGTGGCTTAGGATGGGCCGTTGGAGGTCCGATTGGGGCAATTTTTGGATTTGTTGTCGGTTCTCTGATTGACAGCAGCAGTGAGGTAAAAACAGGAAAACGTACCACTGGCTATTCAGGAACAACATCCGGAGGATATGTCATGAGCCTCTTGGTATTGGTAGCTGCCGTAATGAAAGCTGACGGAAAAGTTATGAAATCAGAACTGGAATATGTCAAAAAATTTATGATTCATAATTTTGGTGAAGCTTCTGCGCAGGAGGCAGTTAAATTATTACGAGATCTGTTAAAACAAAATATACCCGTTGATGAGGTGAGTCGCCAAATCAGGCAAAACATGAACTATTCAGCCCGGTTACAACTCCTGCACTTCCTCTTTGGAATAGCAAAAGCCGATGGACATGTTGGTGAAAATGAGCGTAAACTCATTGAACATGCGGCAAATGAAATGGGTATCAACCTCAATGATTTTGAATCGATCCAGGCTATGTTCGTGCAACATATTGATGCCGACTACAAAATACTGGAGATTGAACCGTCAGCAACAAACGAAGAATTAAAAAAGGCATACCGTCGCATGGCTATGAAATACCATCCGGATAAGGTTAGCCATCTGGGAGATGATTTCCAGAAAGCTGCCAAAGAAAAGTTCCAGATGGTAAATCATGCCTATGAAAATATCAAAAAAGAAAGGCAGATTGCCTGAATCAAGCCGATTTGGCTTTCTCTGACGAACAACCTTCTCTATATTCAGCAATAATTTGCTTTACCTGAGTTGGGGCAACCCTTCCAAAAACTTTCTCTCCAATCATAACCACTGGAGCAAGCCCACAGGCTCCAACGCAACGCAGGCAGTTCAGGGAGAACTTTCCATCGCTTGTAGATTCTCCAACTTCTACTTTCAGTTGACGTTTGAATTCGCTAAGGACTTGTTCCGCTCCACGCACATAGCAGGCAGTACCCATGCAAATGGAAATGGGAAACTCTCCTTTGGGAATCATGGAGAAGTAGCTGTAAAAGGTAACTACTCCATAAACTTTTGCTACAGAAGTATTCAGTTCTTTAGCTATCACCTCCTGAACCTCAGCCGGCAGGTACCCCAATTTGTGTTGAACTGTATGTAAGACATTTATTAATTCCCCTTCGCTGTTATTAAACCGGGCACAAACATCTTTTATAATTTTAACAGTGCTTTCTGCAAGTTTTATTTTTGGCATGACGAATACATTTACATGATTTTAAAATTCCCTGACTTATGTTCGGTCAAAATACGCGGTATGCAATAAGTGATGCGCTTTTTCGCTCATCGGTTTTCCCAGATATTCTTCATATAATTGAATAATATAAGGATTTTCGTGCGATTTCCGGATCTTTTTCATGCTGTCTTCCCGGTAGATCGCTTTTTGACGTTTTTTAAGTACCTCAACATCTCCGTGGTGATAGGGTTGACCACCTCCTCCGATACATCCACCCGGACAGCTCATAATTTCAATGGCATGAAATTCGCTTTCCCCCGACTCAATTTTTTCGAGTAACCGTCGTGCATTCCCCAGGCCATGAGCAATTCCTATATTTAGAGGAAATCCAGCGAAGTCGATTGTCGCCTGCCGGATTCCATCCATTCCGCGCAATTCGGTAAAATCAATTCTTGGCAACGGTTTTTTAGTATGCAACTCATAAGCCGTTCTTACAGCAGCTTCAATCACACCTCCTGTTGTTCCGAAAATAACACCAGCACCCGATGATTCACCAAGAGGTAAATCAAATTCTTCATCTGGTAAACGGTTAAAATTAATATTTGCCAAAGTGATAAGTCCGGCCAATTCACGGGTGGTAATAGCATAATCAACATCCGGATTCCCGTTCACTTTAAATTCATCACGACCACATTCATATTTTTTTGCCACACAAGGCATAATGGAGACCACAACCAGATCTTCTCGACTGATCTTCATTTTCTCAGCAAAGTATGATTTGGCTATACTGCCAAACATCTGCTGGGGTGAACGGGCTGTTGAAGGAATATCTTTCAGTTGCGGAAACTGGTGCTCAAAAAACTTCACCCAAGCGGGGCAACATGAAGTTAGTATAGGCAAATTAACATCCTTATCGCCATTTAAAAACCGGGTAAGCCGGTTAAGCAATTCGGTTCCCTCCTCCATGATGGTAAGGTCGGCCGCAAAATCCGTATCAAACACATAATCAAAACCTAGTCGGCGCAGTGCCGCAACGAGCTTCCCAGTTACAAGGGTACCGGGTTCCATGCCGAACATTTCTCCCAGGGCAGCGCGAACAGCAGGTGCTGTTTGTACAACCACTGTTTTAGTTGGATCAGACAAGGCTTTGATCACATGACTGGTTTGATCAACTTCGGTAAGAGCACCGGTAGGACAAACAGCTACACACTGACCACAATAGGTGCGAACCGAATGGTCGAGGTTCATTTCAAATGCAGGTGCAACCACAGCTGTGAATCCCCTGTTAATTGCAGAAAGAACACCCACCGTTTGCACTTCATTACACATCATCTCACAACGCCGGCACATGATGCACTTATCCACATCACGAATAATTGCCGGAGAAGTATCTTCCCGGTAAGTCGACTGTTCACCTTTATAATGAATTTCGCGAATGCCCATATTATGAGCCAGATCCTGCAAATCGCACTTACCTGATTTGGCACAAATCAAACAATCGGCAGGATGATCCGAAAGGATCAATTCCAGAACAGTTTGCCGGGCATTGATTACCCTTATGGAATGCGAGTTAATTTCCATTCCGTCGGCAACTTCTGTGCAACAGGCCGGGGCAAGATTTCTTCGTCCTTTTACCTCAACCACGCAAATACGGCATCCTCCAGGCTTATTCTCAATGTTTAAATCCTCCAGCTTCATGTGACAAAGTGTTGGAATATGAATCCCCGCACTTGCAGCAGCCTCAAGAATTGTGATCCCTTTTTTTACAACAATCGGTTTATTATCAATAATTAATTGTACTGTATCCATGATAAAATATTTCTAAGTAAGCTTAATTGCATTGAATTTACACTTCTCATAACAAACGCCACATTTGATACACAACGACTGGTCGATGTAATGGGGCTGTCTTCTTTCTCCGGTGATGGCCCCTACCGGACAATTCCGGAAGCAAAGTGTACAGCCCGTACATAAATCCTCAATGATCTCATATTTCAACAAAGATTTACATTGCCCTGAAGGACATTTCTTTTCATTGACGTGAGCCAGGTATTCATCCCTAAAATTTAAAATTGTTGATAATACCGGATTTGGCGACGTTTGACCCAAACCACAAAGTGATGTGTCTTTAATCACGTTACTGAGAAGTATCAACCGTTCGATATCTTTCTCCTCACCTTTGCCGGATGTAATTTTATCCAGGATTTCAAAAAGGCGTTTATTCCCAATCCGGCAGGGAGAACATTTGCCGCATGATTCTTCGAGGATAAATTCAAGATAAAACCGGGCAATAGCTACCATACAATCGTCTTCATCCATAACAATCATTCCACCGGATCCCATCATAGAGCCAGCTTTAAGCAAATTGTCATAATCAATTGGTGTATCCAGAAAATTTTTCGTCAAACATCCTCCGGAAGGTCCTCCGGTTTGGACAGACTTAAACTCTTTCCCATCTTTAATTCCCCCACCAATATCATAAATCACCTCCCTGAGGGTAGTTCCCATGGGGACTTCGATCAATCCAACATTATTTATTTTTCCGGCTAGAGCAAATACTTTGGTCCCCTTTGAATTCTCAGTACCTATTTTATTGAACCATGAGGCTCCTTTATTAATAATTACCGGAATATTGGCAAATGTTTCCACGTTGTTCACATTGGTAGGTTTTCCAAGGAATCCGGAAACTGAAGGGAAAGGAGGTTTAAAGGTAGGTTCACCTCGTTTTCCTTCCATGGAATGAATCAATGCGGTTTCTTCGCCGCAAACAAATGCACCGGCTCCCAACCGGATATCAATATCAAAATCAAAGCCGGTTCCCAGAATATCCTCTCCGAGCAAACCATACTCTCGTGCCTGGTCAAGGGCAATTTTCAAACGTTCAATAGCAAGAGGATACTCTGCTCTGATATAAACCAACCCTTTACTGGCACCAATACAATACCCGCAAATAGACATGGCTTCGATCACAGAATGGGGATCCCCTTCCAAAATTGACCTGTCCATAAATGCCCCGGGATCACCTTCATCAGCATTACATACCACATATTTCTGATCTGCTTCCGATTTCCGGGTAATTTCCCACTTTAACCCAGTAGGAAAACCACCACCACCTCTTCCGCGCAAGCCTGAATCTTTGATCTCCTGAATAGTATCTTCCGGTGTCAGTTCAGTTAAACATTTACCCAAAGCCATATACCCGTCCCGGGAAATGTACTCCTGGATATTTTCAGGATTTATAAATCCGCAATTACGCAAAGCAATACGCATTTGTTTCTTATAGAAATCCATTCCTTTGGAATCGCTAATTTGTTGGTGGGTATTTGGATCCCGGTAGAGCAGTCGTTGAACCACCCTGCCTTTTAAAAGATGTTCCTTCACTATTTCTTCAGCATCGGAAGGAGTTACACTCACATAAAATGTGTTGTCAGGTAAAACTTTAACAATCGGTCCCTTTTCGCAAAACCCAAAACACCCGGTGAGTACAACCTGAACATCGTCTTCCAGCCCAACCTCGTCAATCCATTGTTTTAATGATTTCTTCAACTCGTCACTATCTGCTGACTTACAGCCTGTTCCCCCGCAGATCAGCACATGGATTTTATAATCGGTCATAATTTCAATTGAATAGTTATTAATCGTGAATTGTTTTGAAGCTTAAGGGGATAATACCATCAACCAACTCCCCGCGTTTGATATATACATCGATGATTTCCCGGGCTTTATCTTTCCCGACAAAGCCAAATACAACAGGATCCTTTCCCGGGAGGGTGACTTCAACTGTGGGTTCTGCATAACAGAATCCCATACAGCCTGTTTGGGTCACAACAGCATCAATAGCCTGCAACTCAAGTTCATCGATAAAATATTTCATGGTTTCCCGGGCTCCGCTGGCAATACCGCAAGTTGCCATCCCGATTTTCACCTGGACTAAGTGCTCAGGACTACTACTGTTTTCCCTCAGCTTGATCTTTGATTGAACCTCATTCTTTATTCTACGAAGGTCATCTAATGTTTTTATTTTTGTCATAGTTGATATGGTTAATGTTTTTTATATACCTGCTTCAATTTCTTTCAGGTTATTTTTCAAATATTCTATCAATGCATTTTTCACCTCTTGCTGTACTATGGGAATCCCGTCCATGAGTTTCAGCAGTTCTGTTGAGTCGAGCTCAAATGTTCCTTTTTCAGTCTGATACCTGAATGAAAATCTGATGGTGGGATTTCCAACAAGCAACAGGTATATAACATTCCAGATATCGCCTAATGGCGGACGGTCAAGATGCGAGTGCTGAAAAATCGCTTGTACAACGGTTCCTTTTCCTGGCTCAGATACTATTTTAACAGATCCTTGGGATGCTTCAGCGTTTTGCTTCAATAAGGAGAGGCCCAGTCCTACTTTTCTGGTACTGCGCGATGTAAAGAACGGATTGGCTGCCTGATTTAGTAATTCCTTGCTCATACCGCAGCCATTGTCAATGATCTTAATCTGGTAAATGTCACAATTTTTATTCTCACTAAAAATGACTTCTATCCATGTTGCATGTGCTCTTATTGAATTCTGAACTATATCCAACATATGATCTGAAATAGTCTTCATATTTTTTCAACAAAACGACACTCTTTTTTGTGTAATGCTTTTTTAATTTCCGGGAAACTCATATCCTTTATGTAAAAAACAGTGCAAATGTCGCCAATTTGTTCTAAATAATGGGCATCAGAACTATGAATAAAACAGGTATTATCAGGAAACCCATACTGTTTTCCAACATGTTTTTCTGATCCATTCCGTGAAAGCTCCAGCGCGTCGTAACTCAGATCTTCGGGAATGAATCCCAACTGAGTCAGAATACTGTTTGCTTGCCTGTCGATATGTGCCGGAATGAACAATCCATCTAATTCTCTTACTACTTTGTGAACCTGTTGAATAGAACTTTTTAATGCAGCAGGCAGGAAAAAGGGAATAAGTTCAATGATATTTTCCTGTTCATCAATAACCGGTTGATAACCAAAATGACCATTGAGATTTGGTATTTTTGTCAGGTTTTCCTCAAGAAATTTTTGGAAAAGCAGAAGTTGATTCTCTTGCTCAAAAAAAGCCAGGCAATGAACTTCTTCCCGGGTGGTCACTTCTACCCCGGTCAGGGTAAATATTCCTTCCTTTTGAGCAACATTTTTTACAAGAAGTGCATTCCGGGTGGAGTTATGATCTGTTATTCCAATGATATCCAGACCTCTTCCCCTGGCTTTCTTTACAATTTTTTGTGGCGTCATTTCCAAATCGGCACATGGTGACAGCACGGTATGAATATGTAAATCAGCCTTAAATTTTTTCATCTCACCAAAATCGTTTACCCCATAGGGTATTTACCTCATTATTATCGACTATTTTAATGATATTTGCTTCACTCTATTGTTTTTTAGAGGTATTCGACAGAATATTTAAATGTATTTCGAAAGGACTACCCTAATTTTAATCCTGCACGTTTGTATCACGAATCGCTATGCTACTTTCCTTTCTACTAATAATTGCACACAGTAATGAGACAGGCAATGGGGCATCATGCTCCACTTCCCTCCAATTCCACAAAAAGCTTCCCTGCCATTTCGAAAGTACTCAGTGGAGTTCCCAGTATGGGAATACCCTCTTGATTACTTCGTTCCAGGGTATCGTCATCAGGTTCCATTCCCTTAACCAGGACAATAGCAGCCAGGTCCTTCAGTGAGGCAATTGCTACAACATTCTGATGAGTTTGTAATGTAATCCAAACCTCGTTTTCAGCTGCATTACCCATAACATCACTCAAAAGATCTGACACATAACCTCCGGTTACTTCCCTGTCCAGTCCTGAAAGACCGGAATATACGTTCAACTCAAATTTTTCGACCAATTCAGAAACCTTCATTTCTTCCTCCTTTCCTGTTACAATCAGCTTCAAACCGATTCTTTCCCCAGGTTTTTTCTAAATTTTTCAATGCTTTATCTGGTTTTAATTTTTGTTCTTGTATCTGTTTATTTTGAAAAAACACACAGTCAGTCAGCTGTGCATTCCCCTTTACGATATCCTCAGCCAGAGCATGGCAGTTTGGTGCTCCACAACCCCCGCAATCAATACCAGGCAGGTAGCATAAAAGCCTGTTAATCTTTTTCAGCTTTTCCAGCGCCTGGGTACGATTACTGTCTAAAATAAAAACAGGTCTTGGCTCAACTTTATCCGTAATCAGCTTATCCTTGATCTTTTTTTTCTCTACACCACCCGGATCCACTTGCCTGGCCCTGGAGTAATGTAATGCTCTTTTCTGCAAGCGCTCCACAGTCAAAAACCGGTTACCGGTTAATAATATTCCCCCTGCACATCCCTGGTTACACGATCTGAGTTCCAAAAAATCAAGTTCAGGAACTTCGTCATTTTCTAATCTTTCAAGAAATTTCACTACATTATGGATGCCATCGATGGCCATAGATTTCTTTTTATACCAGGAAGACTCACCCCGGGGCAGGCTCCACAATATTCCCTCCCTACTTAAAAATCTTCTGAATTTTGACGTATCCCGTTTCTCCCGGGAAGGAATACATTTCATAATCCGATTATATAAATCTTTCATGTTGATGATTCCGGTAACCACTGATCCTTTTTCTGCAACAGGCTGGTTAACGGCAGCCATTTTTGCAGAACAAGGTGTAACATAGAATACCCCGATTTCATCCTCCCTGGCACCAAGGCTTTTCAGCTGGCTTATGGCAAAATGAGCAGCTAAGTCATGAGGCGCCTTTCGCCTGCTAATATTCCCTGCCAGAGAAGGATATTTTCGCTGGATCAACCGGACAATGGCAGGACAAAAAGATGAAATAAGCGGACCATTTTCCACTTCTCCTTTTGCATTCCGAAATGATTCCATGAGCCAGGCAATGGGTTGTTCCACCTCAAAAATATGTGTAAACCCAAGGGAAAGCAGGCCTTCATAAATCATACCATCAGAAATTGTTTCGGAAAACTGACCGATAAACACAGAAGGAATGAGGACAACACGAAACTTATATCCTTCAATCTGACTAATTTCAGCATGCTCAACATAAAATGCTCCAACCGGACAAGCTCTCAGGCAATTACCACAATCCACACATCGTTCATTGTTTATCTCAGCAACACCATGGACAATCCGGATAGCTTCAGTAGGACAAATTTTCATACAATGAGTACATCCGAAACATTTTTCTGTATCGACTTTTATTGCATGATATTTTGGAAAAGTTGTCATAGGTAATTACATCTGAAAGTTACAATTGTACCCTCCCCTACCCGGCTCTCAATTGATAACTCATCGGTATTCTTTTGTATATTGGATAAACCCATTCCGGCACCGAATCCCATCTCCCTCACCTCTTTTGATGCAGTTGAATAGCCTGGCTGCATAGCCTGTTCAATATTCTCAATGCCAGGCCCCTGATCAGAAACAACCACCTCAATGTGATGCTCCGTTATTTGAGCAGTCACCTGTCCGGAAAAAGCATGAGCAGCCACATTTACTTCGGCTTCATAAACTGCAACAACAATCCTCTTGATACTCTTTGAATCAATATTGAGTTGCTTCAAAACCTTTTTAATGTGACTTGAAGCTTTCCCGGCATTGGAAAAATCTCCACCTGCAATATGAAAAACCAACTCTATGGACATCAATACACTGCCTTTAATCCTTTGGCAAAAAGAATTCCACTAGCTTTATAAATTGAATATGGAGTCTCCATAATGACTATCCCATTTTCATTTGCCAGTTCAATCATCTCCGGTGTGGCCCGTTTTCCCCTGGCAATTAATACAGCCTGAATATCAGCCATCTCTGCTGTCCGAACAAGCTGTAAATTAGAAAGACCGGTAATCAACAGAATATTCTCCTCATCAAGTGTCAGCACATCACTCATTAAATCGGAACTAAATGCCATATCTAAATTCCTGCATCTATCAGACACAGTCGTAATCAGCTGGGCATCAGCGTGTTTTAATATCTCATCAACTTTCATAAAATTGTTGTAACGTAAAAATTCCAACAAAGATAATGTAAGTATCAGCCAAATTGCTGTTAAAAAACAAGAATTCCTGTTTTTAAATAGTTAATACAGGAATACACTGCATGTTTAAATTCATTATTTTTCCAAAAATTATTCATAAAGACCAGATTCAAATGATTTACGACAAAAAATCTTTCATCCCGGGCAACATGGATGACCCGGAGATCTATCAAAAAATTTTTGATGCCATGCCCATACCCATCTTTTACCGGGATCTGAATGGAGCCTATCTGATGTGCAATAAAGCGCATGAGGAATTTTCAGGAAAACCTGCCGCTCAAATAATTGGTCGCTCTGTTTTCGACGTTCATACCAAACAGATGGCTGACATTTATTTCCATCGGGATCAGGAGCTGTTAAAAAATCCCGATGTTCAGATATATGAAACTCAAGTGATGCAAAAGGACGGATCGCGTATGGATGTAGTAATTAATAAAGCGGTGATCCGAAACAATGACGATGAAATCATTGGCATTGTCGGTTCCATCAACGATGTAACCATGCTAAAAAAAACGGAAAAACGTCTTGAAAAAGCTCAGGAATCGATGGAAATTTCTTCACACATGTTGCATAAAATCAATGTGGGCATTATCATGATGGATGAAAAGCACAAAGTGATAGATTCCAACGAAAGCTTTGCCCAGCTCATGGGAGAAGAAACAACAGAACTGTATGAAACAATTCCGGGATTAAAGGGTGCAGACGTGGAAGTTTTAGTCCCTGAAGTCATTTTTAAAATGCTTTCCAGTATTCTTTCATCAGGGGAGGAAATTTTAGAACGGGATATAAAATACAACAACAGGCTTCTGCATATTACAATCGTATCGCTCTACCAATATAAGGTGGTTGGTGCAGTTATTCGTGATATGTCGGCACCGTTGCTGGTGCGTGATGAAATCATAAACCGTGCACAACGAATAAAAGTTCAAAATATAGAGACAGTCCAAAAAATAGCAACTTTGCTGGGTGAAAATGCAGCAGAAACTGAAGAGTTACTTAATTCCATAATAGAATCGCATAGATATGATGACGACCAGTAAACCTGACTATCACATCGAAATTGATGTACAGCAAAAAAAACCCAAAGGAGAAATTGCCTGCGGGGATGTTTTCGTTTCTGATATTTTCAGAGAGGAGGGGCGCACCATCCTGGTGCTGAGTGACGGAATAGGACATGGAATTAAAGCCAGTGTTCTGGCTCAACTTACGGCCACAATGGCATTGAAATATACAAGGTTCCACACCAAACCTGAAATATCATCCCGCATTATCATGGATGCCTTGCCAAAAAGCAACGACGGAAAAGAAAATTACGCAACATTTACGATCATCGAATTAGAAACCGATGGCCATGTTCGCATTATCAATTACGATAATCCAACCGTATTGATCATACGAAATGGAGATTCATATCAACCCAAGGAATATAAACTGGAAGTCAGGGGGAGTAAAAATGCAGGTAAACTTCTGCGTTGCCGTGAGTTTTTTGCACGAAAAGAAGACCGCATGGTATTTCTGACTGACGGAGTAGTCCAGTCCGGATTGGGAAATAGTCGGTATCCAATGGGATGGGGAAGTGAAAACATCAACCAATTTGTTCTGAGTCAGGTAAACCGCATGCCCGATATTTCCGGATCCAGGCTTGCGCGGAAAATCCTCAACCAGGCCAGCATGAATGACAACTTTGAAGTAAAAGATGATGCCACCTGTGGAGTCATTTACTTCAGAGAGCCTCGTAAATTCATGTTAATCACAGGACCCCCATTTTATAAAATAAAAGATTACGATTTTGTTGCCCGCGTCAAAAACTTTAACGGGAAAAAAATTATTTGTGGGGGGACTACTGCTGAAATTATCGCGCGAGAATTAGGCCTTAAAGTTGAAATCCAACATGTTGCAAAAAATCCTGCTATGCTCCCGCCCATTGCCAGCATGGAGGGATTTGAAATGGTGACCGAAGGTATTCTGACTCTCGGAAAAGTAGAAGAGATACTGGAAAATTATTCCAGCGAATCACACCTGGAAGACAGTCCTGCCGAAAAAGTGGTAAAACTGCTCCTTCAGCACGACAGCATTGAAATCATATTGGGAACGAGGATTAACTGGGTACATCAGGATCCGGAGCAACCCCTCGAGCTTGAGTTAAGAAAGATTGTAGTGAAAAGAATAATTAAAATTCTGACCAACAAATTTTTCAAACATGTGGAAATTGAATACCTGTAAACAGGAATCTTTTCGCTCCTGTTTACAGATTCATCACCCAATTAAATGGTTGGATGTTTTTTAAATACCTCATCTGAGTTCATAAGCAATTCCACGTATTGAGCACGTTGGTATACAAATGGATCCTTTATATTTTTTCTGGAAAGTTTGCCTTTAAACTCATCAATTGTTTTGTATCCTTTCTCATCCATCCAGCGATTCAGTCCGGATAAAATTTCGGGCACCACTTGTATTTTATTCTTATATATGGTACTAACCACCTGAACTGTATCTGCTCCCGCCAAAATCATCCGAATCACATCGTTGGCATCATAGATTCCACGACTTACACAAATACTACCATCCAGGTTGCCGTAGAGTAATCCGGCAAAACGTAAAGATATCATTCTGTCTTTCGGATTACTCAATTCCCAGGGGAATTGGAACTCCTGTTTTTCCACATCTATATCGGGTTGAAAAAACCGGTTAAAAAGAACATAAGCGTCGGCACCTGCTTCATCCACCCTTCTGATAAAATTCAACGGATTGGTATAAAACAAGCTAATCTTAACACTTACAGGAATATGAACAGCCTGCTTAATGGCTTCTACTATCTGAAGCTGCTTATCTTCAATAGATTGGCCTGAGAGATCAAAATACCCGGGTACATCATACAAATTCAGTTCGATACCGTCAATACCAGTAGATTCCAGTTCTTTCGCATATTCTATCCAGGTAGGTTCATAAATTGCATTTAAGCTTGCAAACACAGGAATACTCAACTTTTTCTTAAGCTTTTCAAGTTGATAAAGGTGCTCTTTCGGTCCGGCATGCTCAATGTTTGGGAAAAGACTCTCCATTTCAGCATTTCTGTTTTCGTACTCCGTAAGTTCTTCCGTCAGCTGGAGGTCTTCCAGCTGCACCTGTTCTTCAAAAAGTGACCGGTATACAATCGCTCCTATTCCGGCTTCTTCAAGTTGTTCTGCAATACCTGTCTTGGATGTCAGATTACAGGCACCCAGGATAAGAGGATTTTTTAACTTAACACCCATATAGGTGGTTGTAAGATTTGCCATATCTGTTGATTTTTTAGTTATTTAAATAAAAACGAAATATAAAAAGATTTTGTTCATGAATCATTTTAAAATACATTTTTCACAACATCAAATAAGAAATTTGGCACAACAACAATTCAATTGGAAAAAACGAGATAAATCCTACCTAGTATTTGCAAATAAATGCATCATGGCAAAAGGTATCATTGGAGTTTAAATTCATTTAAAGCAAAAAAAGGGGTACATCACAGCTGAATTTTCAAGAAACTCCTTTGTGGTGCACCCCTTGTCAGAGGTAAAATCAGTACCGTTTTATAGAAGGCTCAATGTTACGGTCAGCCCCGCCATTACAACCGATACCATAGTCATTAATTTAATCAGAATATTCAGTGACGGTCCGGCAGTATCTTTAAAAGGATCGCCGACGGTATCGCCCACTACTCCTGCGCGGTGTGCCTCACTTCCTTTTCCACCATAGTTTCCTTTTTCGATAAATTTTTTGGCATTATCCCAGGCACCTCCTGCATTATTCATAAAAACAGCCAGCGTAAATCCGGTAGTCAGGCCACCAGCCAGCAAGCCAACCACGCCGGCAACTCCCATGGCACTGCCAACAACTACCGGTACAATAATAGCAATCAATGAAGGCAACAGCATTTCCCGCTGCGCTCCCTTGGTGGAAATTTCCACACACCTGGCATATTCAGGTATGGCTTTCCCTTCCAGAATGCCTTTTATTTCACGAAACTGGCGTCTGACTTCATCAACCATTGCTCCGGCAGCACGTCCTACAGCTTTCATGGTCATGGCACTAAACACAAAAGCCATCATTGCTCCTAAAAACAGACCGCCAAGAAACAGTGGATTAAACAGCGTGATATCGTAAGCTGCAGAAAAATCTTTTACCGATGCGGATGAGATCTTCACTACTTCTAAACCCTCTTCTACGGTAGGAACCACATCATGATAAAAGACATATCCCCCTTTGGAAACAAATCCTTCGCCTGTTTTTGCTATTTTATCAAACCACAGACGGACTTCTTCCATATATGCAGAAATCAAGGCCATGGCAGTCAAGGCTGCTGAACCAATAGCAAATCCTTTTCCTGTTGCGGCGGTTGTGTTCCCGAGCATATCGAGTGCATCGGTGCGTTCACGGACTTGAGGATCGAGCTCTGCCATTTCGGCGTTCCCACCGGCATTATCGGCAATAGGTCCGAAGGCATCGGTAGCAAGAGTAATACCGAGGGTTGAAAGCATGCCTACAGCAGCAAAACCAATGCCATAAACCCCCATAGCAAAATGTTCTGCTCCTCCGGCAGCCCAAAATGCACCCATAATTCCCAAAACAATGGTGACTACCGGAATCCAGGTAGAGTACATCCCCACGGCCAAACCGTCGATGATGGTGGTGGCAGGACCTTGTTGTGCCTGTTTGGCAATACCTTTGGTCGGTTTATATTCATCGGAAGTAAAAAACTCCGTAGCTTGTCCGATGATAACACCGGCTGCCAGGCCAATAACTACAGCATAGAAAACTCCCCAGGTTACCCAACCGATCAGTACCAAGCCAATCATAGCCAACAAAATAAGGGCAGAGCTTCCACCGGTTCCCAATAATAGGGCATTCAGCAAATTCTTCTGTGTGGCAGTTTCTTTTGTGCGAACCATAAAAATACCTGCTATTGAGAGGAGAATTCCAATAGCAGCAACGATCATGGGTGCAAGAACAGCCTGATAAGGATCGAGTCCGGCGTCTTTCATCACCAGCCCAGGTAACGATGCTCCCAGAGCGGCAGTGGCCAGGATTGAACCGGCGTAAGATTCATAAAGATCGGCACCCATACCGGCTACATCACCAACATTATCACCAACATTATCGGCAATAGTTGCAGGATTTCGCGGGTCATCTTCCGGAATACCGGCTTCAACTTTTCCAACAAGGTCGGCACCCACATCTGCAGCTTTTGTGTAAATACCACCGCCAACACGTGCGAAAAGCGCCTGTGTGGAAGCACCCATCCCAAAAGTAAGCATGGTAACCGTAATCTCTATCAGTTTCACTCGGGTGCCTGCTTCATTGATGACCCCATCTACTACATACTCCGGATGGGCATGAACAAAATCCAATCCCAGAAAATGCAAGCCATTGGCCATGTTATCCGGAGTGTAAACCAGGTCATTTAAAATTAAAAACCAGGCCGCAATATCAAGCAAGGCAAAACCTACAACAACCAATCCCATCACCGCACCGCTCCGAAAGGCTACCTGTAAACCCTTGTTCAATGACTGAGAAGCTCCGTGAGCTGTTCTCGCTGATGCATAAGTGGCGGTTTTCATTCCTAAAAATCCACAAAGACCCGAGAAAAAACCACCCGACAGGAAAGCCACAGGTACAAATGGATTTTGAACATTAAAATAAGCCATGATCGCAAGTAGAATAAACAAAATGATGAAAACAATAAGGACCACCTTGTACTGCCTCTTCAGGTAGGCCATGGCTCCTTCCCTGACATATTGCGCAATTTCCTTCATCCGGGGTGTTCCTTCAGAATTCTTCATCATCGATTTGAAAAAGATCCATGCAAAAACCAAAGCTAATAAGGATGCAAATGGAACTAATAAGAAAATGTTGCTCATACGACAATCAATTTTTATGTAACTAACGTTACGGTTTAATTTAACAAAACCTAGTTTATCATCAAAAAGGTACTATTCCTGCTATTTCAGAGAAATAGAACATGACAAAGATAGATTATAAAACGAAAAGTCAAATTGTAAATTATTGAATTACAATCATGCTATAAAAAAATTAACACATTGAATTGCACTAGGTATGGATTAATGCCCGCCTTTCCTTCCCATTCATCAGAATGGTCAGAGGATTCTCAAATTCAACATGTTTAACGAAGTCCGTTTCTTGTATAACTTTTTGTTTTCTAAGAGTTTCCATATTTAACCTGGCGTTTGTTGCATTGTGAGACACTGAAAAATATCCCACATTCATTGAGGTTACATTATGGAAAAAATGCGACCCGAGAGAAGCGTCGAGAGGGAAATTGGGTAATCCCATTTCCACAATTACCCGTGCTTTGAATATATGTGCCCACAACACAGGAATTCCGGTAAAAGGATCCTGAGAACCCCAACGGCCGGGTCCAATCAAAATATACTCTTTATCTGCCTGATCAAAATATTGATTCATTTTGCTGATCTCAGTGGCCATTTGCCTTGTTTTCATTCTATCAAATTTGTCCGGATCAACAAAAACAACATCCCTGACAGTAGTAATTTTACCATTCCCCATTCCTTTTTCGGCATACATCAACAAGTCATTCTGGTTGATCACTCCCAGATCAACATCTACCTGTTGCTCAACACGGGTCAGGGGTTTAATCTGTAACAGGTAGAAAGTTGGAAGCCCATGTTCCGTGCTATCCAGATCAATTGCATATTCAATTTCAACAGGAGAACCCATAGCTTCCTTAAAAAGCTTCAGCAACAGTTGAAGCGTATCTGCAAGGGGAAGGTAATTATACTTTAAAATATTGGCAAAATTGATCACCTTTGGTCCGCTCCCCTGAACACCGGGTACCAGGTCGTCATTCTCCATTAAGTAAGTCGATGCACAATGTTCAAGAGTGCCATCATCTTCAGCATCTCTGATCCGGAATCTTTTAATGGATGCATTTTCTCCGCCGGAAACCAAGTCAAATTCGGAGCGGGTTAGATCAATGGCGTAAAAATTGGTTTGAGAATCACGCAGCTGATCTCCAATATTGGTAGGATTGATGGTTGGATATTTCGGACAGAACCGGAAAGAATTCTCTCCACCTACAACATACATGCCCAATCCAACCGCAGCCACAGAAAAACCATCCTCCGGTTTCATGTAAGAAACAGGATAATAATTATAGGACTGGGCTACTCCGGAAATTGATGGATAGAATTTATTGTGGTAATTTTGACCTACTACTTCCTGGATGATAATGGCCATTTTTTCCTCCTCGATCTTGTAATGAATTGCTTCAAAATAAGATTGGGCAGAATCAGTAAAGATACTGGAATAAACTAATTTAACGGCAGTTTCCAACTGTTTGAACCGCACCTCCACATCGGGGTGATTATTGGGAATCAGGTAGGTAGCATAAACTCCCGAGAAAGGTTGCATCAATGAGTCCTCAAAAAGCCCTGATGATCTGACAGCTAACGGCTTATTTACCCGTTTTACGTATTCCAGCAGCTTTTCTTTTATTTTTTCGTCAAATTCCGATTCCAGGAAATGTTTTTTAATGGTTTCATAATCGGTAAGAGAATACACATCATCATACAAACCATTATTTTCAAGGAAGTTATCAAACTCAAATGCTCCAATAATAGCAGTTGCCGGAATGCGGATATTCATTTCCGGGATCAATTTTTTAAAATCAATATTTTCAATAAAATGGCATAAAAAAGCTACTCCTCTACCCTTTCCTCCCAGTGATCCCTTTGCCATTCGCACAACCAAACGGTTTGAGGTAACCAGAGAGGGGTCAAAATTCACGATGGTACCTTTCAGTTTTTCGAACCTGACGGTTTTAAATATATTCAGGCAAAATTCTCTGATCTCTTCAGCTGAATTAAAGTCTTCAATTTTAACGGATCTTAAACGTTCTGCCATATTAATTTCACCTCTGGCCATCAACCAGGTCGAAAAAGAATTTCTTTTGCCATGATAGAGCAGTGCTTCTGCAGGTATCTCCCTGAATTTTTCCTGAAACTCTTTTAGAGTAGCAGCTTCAGTAATCGTCTTTCCATCCATGCCTTTAAAAATAAAATTCCCAAATCCCAATCTCCTGTATAAAAAATTGAGAATATCCATGGAAAGGCTTTCCGAATTCTTGTTGATAAATACGGCATCTATTTCCTCGGCTCTGGCAGCATTGGACATATCCTGTGATTGCAATAACAAGGGTATTGAATATTTCAGGTTAGTCCGGGCATATTTTAACAATTCCACTCCTGCATCTTCATCTTCTTTACCCTCCTTTTCAAACTTCACATCAGAAATTACACAAATAATATATTGCCTGTATCGATTGATGATTTTTACTGCTTCTTCATAGTTATCTACCAGAATAACCTTCGGCCTGGCCCTCATTCTTAAAATTTTATGCAGTTCATCCTTGGCGTCTTCCTGGATCAGGATCTGGGTTTGGGTCATAATGGTGGTATAGAGCATGGGCAGATACCTTGAATAGTACTGGATGCTGTCTTCAACCAGCAACACTATTCTTACATTTCCGTTTTGTGTATCTCTGGCCAGGTTTTTTTTATCCTCAATATATTTTATCATAGCCAGAAAAACATTGGAGTTCCCGTTCCACACAAAAATACGGTCAATGAAATCAAATTTTCGACCTTCAGCCTGGAAGTAGTGCAGGTCGGAATTATTATTAGCCAGGAGTAGAAGAGGAATCCGCGGACGTAATTTGCCCAGCGCCCTGGCTGTGTCCACTGATGCATCTTTATCCAGTCCGGCCATGACAATAATAAGGTCGAAGTCACGATGTTCAAGCTTCAAAAGTGCATCTTCCGTTGAGTTAACACTGGTAAAGCGGGGGGCAGCATATAAGTTTAACTGCAGGTATTCTCCAAAAATTTTATCACTGATTTGACCTTCCCTGACGATGGCATAAGAGTCATAAAGCGCAGCAACCAACAAAACTTCTTTAATTTTTGTTGACATTAATTCCTGAAAAATATCGCGATCGTTTTTTTTCCTTTTATATACACTTGCCAGTGTTACATTTTCGTAGTCTATCATATTCAAATTTTATTTAAATCGTTAATCTAACGATTCGTTGAGGGATAAGGGTGTCAGCAAGAGAAATTTCGGTACCTGAAAATTTGTCAATCCAGGTAGTGGATCACCAGTCCTGAGCGAAGTTTAGGTTCGAACCATGTAGTTTTTGGTGGCATAATATTTCCACTGTCTGCAATATTGATGAGCTGTTCCATAGAGACGGGATAAAGAGCAAAAGCAGCCTTCATTTCTCCTGAATCCACCCGTTTTTTTAATTCTTCCAAACCCCGGATTCCCCCCACGAAATCAATCCTTTTAGAAGTTCGCAGGTCCTGAATATTCAGGAGAGGACGCAGGACATGGTTGGACAAAATGGTCACATCCAACACTCCGATGGGATCATCATCGTTAAATGTACCCAATCGGGCAGTAAGCCGGTACCAGTTCCCGGACAAATAGAGGCTAAATTCGTGTAAACGGCAGGGCTTATAGATGGAAGGCCCTATATTCTCCACGTCAAATGCCCGGTTTAGCTCAGCCAGAAAAGCATCATCGGAGTATCCGTTCAAATCGGTGACCAATCGGTTATAATCCAATATCTGCAATTGTTTATCGGGAAAATGAACGGCCATAAAATAGTTATACTCCTCATCTCCCGTATGATTTGCATTTTTGTTTTTTCTCTCCATGCCAACTCGTGCTGCAGCAGCAGTACGATGATGGCCATCAGCGATATAGGTAGAGGGAACTTTTAAAGCAAACAACGCTTCAATTCTCTGGTTTATATCCGGATCGGAAATAACCCAAAAATGGTGGCCAAAACCATCAGGTGCTGTAAAACTATATTCAGGATTACTATTTTGAACCACTTCATTAACAAGTGCGTCAATTTCATCTACTGATTTATATGCCAGGAAAACCGGTTCAATATTCGCATTAAGCCAGCGAGTCAGCACCATCCGGTCTTCTTCCTTCTCGGGACGGGTAAGCTCGTGCTTTTTAATCACCCCTTTTTCATAATCGGTGCAAGCGGCACCACCAACAATGCCATATTGAGTTCTTCCATTCATGGTTTGGGCGTAAATATAAAACCGGGGCTCTTCATCCTGCACCAACCATCCTTTTAACCGAAAATCATTGAAATTATCTTTCGCTTTTTTGTATACAATTTCAGAATGGATATCCTCCACACCTTGACATTCAATTTCTGCACGCGTGATACGTAACAAGGATTTTTCGTTCCCATCAGCCATTTGGGACGCTTCCTCTGAATTCATCACATCGTAAGGAAGACAAGCCAGTTTTTCAGCGATCTGCCTGGGAGGCCTTAAGCCTTTAAAGGGTTTAACAACTGCCATTTTAATTGGTATTAATTCTTAATCAATTTAATCTTTTATTTCTCAGGGTTTATTAACCTGCCAGGTTACATCTCCCTTCTTAAAAAAAGCAACAATCTGCTTCGCTGCCGCAACTCCGGCTCTTAAATTTGCTTCTGCGGTTTGTGCTCCTGCTTTTTTAGGAGTAAAAAAACAACGACCACTAAATCGTTGAGTAAACAGGTCAGCAGTGTCTGGCTTAATATCCGACATATACTTTATTCGGGGTTTCTCCTCCATGATGCGAATCAGATCCGGCTCGTTAACTACCTCTTTACGTGATGTATTGATTAGGATTGCATCATCTTTAAGGTGTTTCAATATATCGTAGCTTGCTGAACCGATATGTTCTCCTCTGGCGGGTACATGGATGGACACAATATCACTTCTTTCATAAAGCTGTTCCAGTGTTTTCGTTACTTTTAATCCGGTTGCTGCAGCTGCACCCTTACTGTAGCGTGTAAAAACGATGACTTTCATACCCAATGCCTGTGCAATGCGAAAGACGTTCCTTGCCACGTAACCAAATCCATGTAACCCAAGTGTCCTTCCGAATAATTCGCCACCGGATTTTCCGCTAAACATTTCACGTATTCCCAAAATAGCCAGCCCAATGGTCAACTCAGCCACAGCGTTTGAATTCTGACCGGGAGTATTCATTACAACCACCTTCCTGGCAGTTGCAGCATCTATATCAATATTATCGTACCCGGCACCGGCTCGTACAATAATTTTTAATTCAGAAGCCCGGTCAAGCAGATTGGCATCAACAATATCACTCCTGACAATTAATGCATGAGCATCAGTAACCGCGTTCAGAAAAACTTCTCTTTGGGTATAGTTTTCAAGCCATTCAAGTTCAAAATCGTCACCTGGCTGGGAAAAAACCTTTTGAATTTTTTTTACAGCTACCGGAGCAAAAGGTTTTTCTGTAGCGATCAATACCTTTTTCATCTCATTAAAAATAATCGTTTTCTATGGGTTCAGATGAAACTCGCAACAAATTTAACCGTAGTCGTGTTAAAAATCAACATGGTCATTTCATCTGACAGAATGATGTCAGGATGGGGGAATATTCCAACCAAAGAAGGATCAGGTTGGAGTATCCCCTTTAAAACTACTTATTCTTTTCAAAATCCTGCATCGTCTCAATTAATGCTCTAACACTTTCAACAGGCAAAGCATTATACAGAGAAGCCCTGAAACCACCCACCGAACGATGTCCTTTGATTCCTACCATTCCTTTGGAGGTGGCAAAACCAAGAAATTCAGCTTCAAGTTCAGCATAATCAGGTGCCATAATAAAGGTAACATTCATGCGGGAACGATCTTCCGGGTTGGTAACTGTTGGAACAAACAGTTTATTCCTCTCCAGTTCGCTGTATAGCATATTTGCCTTTTCAATGTTCACTTTCTCCATTTCTTCAACGCCTCCCTTCTCTTTCAGCCAACGCATGGTTTGCAGGCAGGCAAAAACAGGAAGAGTGGCAGGTGTGTTGAACATGGATCCATGATCAATATGTGTTTTATAATTGAGCATGGTAGGAATTGGCCTGTCCACTTTTCCCAATGCTTCATTTTTTACAATCACTACGGTTGCTCCTGCAGGCCCAAGATTTTTTTGTGCACCAGCATAAATTAGATTGTATTTTGAAATATCGACCGGCCGGCTGAAAATATCAGAAGACATGTCAGCAACAAGGGGTATTTCCGCATCAGGTTCTTTTAGTAATTCGGTACCAAAAATGGTGTTGTTGGTGGTAATATGCAAATAATCGGCATCAGAAGGCACGGAATAATCTTTTGGAATATAATTAAAATTCGCATCTTTAGAAGAGGCGACCTCCACCACTTCTCCAAAATACTTAGCCTCCTTCATGGCTTTGGATGCCCAGGAACCTGTATTCAGATAAGCAGACTTTTTCCCCATCAAATTGTAGGGTACCATTAAAAACTGAAGACTGGCCCCTCCCTGGAGGAAAAGCACCGAGTAGCCATCGGGGACATGCAATAATTCTTTAACCAATTGGCAAACCTCATCCATCACAGCAACAAATTCTTTGCTTCTGTGAGAAACCTCCATTACCGAAAGACCGGTTCCGGCAAAATTGACCACAGCTTCAGCTGTTTTTTCTTTGGTAAACTCGGGTAAAATTGATGGTCCCGCATAAAAATTGTGTTTTTTCATTTGTACAACTTTTTGGTAAATTAATAAAACCGCTCTTCGCAAATCCCCGGGCACAATCATAAAGTTAATCCAGGCAATTCACAGGTGAAAAATATCAGTTAGCAAATTTATTGGATTATTAAAAAGAATACTATTTTTTTAGAAAAAAAATCAGTTATTAATATATCCGTCATTTACACCCCCCCCACCATGCTGTCATCGATCCTATAGAATACCTATCAAATAAATGGTGTTTTCACAATCTCTGCCGGAATAATTTTATTCCTGATTTTCACATAAATGACAGTGCCTATTGATGAATTTGTTTCAGTGATATACCCCATGCCAATTCCTTTATTATTTATGGGAGACAGGGTTCCGGAGGTAACGACACCTATTTTTTCACCTGTTGAATCAACGAGCTCATATCCATGCCGGGGAATCGCTTTCTCAAGCAACACAAAACCCCGCAGTCGCCGGGTTACGCCCTTGCTTTTTTGCGAAAAAAGAAAGTCCTGGTCAATGAAGCTCCTATCCGGTGAAAACTTGGTTATCCATCCAAGACCAGCCTCAATAGGTGAAGTGGTGTCGTCAATATCGTTTCCATATAAACAATACCCCATCTCAAGTCTTAAGGTATCACGGGCGCCTAATCCTATGGGTTGAATACCAAACTCTTCTCCGGCAGAAAATACAGCATTCCACATTTTCTCAACCTGATCATTGGCACAATATAACTCAAATCCTCCAGCTCCGGTATACCCTGTTGCAGAAATGATTACATCTTTTATTCCGGCAATCTCCCCGGTAATAAAATGATAAAAATCAATATCCTTCAAATGAATATGGGTTAGTTTCTGCAGAGTAGCTAAAGCATTGGGCCCCTGAACGGCAAGTTGACTGATTTGATCAGAATAATTTTCAAGCGCTGCACCAAACTCATTCTGCTGAACAATCCAGTTCCAGTCCTTTTCAATATTTGAGGCATTAACCACTAAAAGGTATTTCTCCTCCTCAAACTGATAGACCAAAAAATCATCAACGATACCACCTTTCCCATTTGGGAAACAGGTATATTGAGCCTGACCAGGACGTAAAAGGGCAGGATCATTGGACGATACCTTATTGATCAGCTCAAAGGCGTGTGGACCCTTCACCCAAAACTCCCCCATATGTGATACATCAAAAACACCAACAAACTGACGAACAGCCATATGCTCATCCTTGATACCACTGTATTCAACAGGCATTTCATAACCTGCAAACTCTGTCATTCTGGCCCCTGCTTGTTTATGAAGCTGATTTAAAGCGGTTAACTTCATCATATTCTAATTGATAATTTTTAATTGACCAAAGCTATGGATTTATTCGTTTCATTCGACCAAAAATTATCATGGATTGGAATTAATAATCATTCATTATTTTATTAGATTTACACATTTCTAATGTTAAAAGTAATATATATGTTTGAATACGTGAACCTTAGCTACTTAGATTCTATTTCAGACGGAGATAGTGACTTTCAAAAAGAAGTTATCCAGGTATTTCTGGAACAAATTCCCAGATTTCTGAATAATATGCGTAAATATTTATCCGAAAATGATAACGAAATGTTGATGAGAGAGGCTCATACGGCAAAATCATCGGTACTCGTTTTTATGATGGAGGATACGGGGAATTTATTTAAAGCAATCAAGCAACTTGCTGAGAAAAATCAAACAGAAAACATTTCTGAAATGATTGACCAGATTGATGCAGCTCTTCAAGGAGCATCCCGGGAATTAACAGATTATATTAAAACGATATAGAATTGTTGTTTGAATGTTTGCTATTTAACTTCATGCAGGCCACATTCCTTTCCTGAATTATTCTCCCACCACCAGCGTCCAGCCCGAAAATCTTCCCCTGGTTGAATTGCTCTGGTACAGGGCTCACAGCCAATACTTACAAAACCCTTGTCGTGTAACACATTATAAGGAACATGGTATTTTTTTATGTATTGTTTCACTTCATCCAGGCTCCATTCCAGCAAAGGATTGTATTTCAATATTTGATTGCCTTCATCCCATTCAAATTCCTCGAGGATGCTCCGGGTTGCCGATTGTGAAGCCCGCAATCCAGTGATCCATAAATCAAATCCCTTCAACGCACGTTTTAATGGAATGACTTTACGGATATAACAGCACTCCTTCCTGTTTTCAATGGATTCATAAAAACTAAAAGGACCTTTTTTCGTCATCAATTTTTCCACCTCCTCGGTAGGAGGGAAATATACGTGTATCGGTTTCCCATATTTTTCCTGTGTACTGCGAAATACTTTATAGGTTTCCTCAAACATCCTGCCTGTATCGAGGGTAACAACCTGAACCGGAACATTTCCCCGGAATATCATATCAACAATCACCTGGTCTTCATACCCAAAGCTGGTAGTAAACACTATTTTCCCACCAAATTTTTCATTCAGGTGCTCCAGTTTTTCAAAAATGGTTTTCCCTTTCAATTCCTGATTTAATTCCTGAGCAATTTCTTTTTCGTTCATTTTATTGATTTTTTTAAAACTTATAATGATTGAAAGACAAATTTTGGAGTTACTCAACATACAGAACCAACCCTTTGAGGTATTCACCTTCGGGATGATAAATATCAACAGGATGACCTTCGGGTTGAGAAAGTTGATGTAAGATACGCACTGACCGGCCGGCAATGGCAGCTGCTGAAAAAACGGTCTCTCGGAATCGGTCTTTAGCAACCACCTGCGAACAGGAAAAAGTAAAAAGAATGCCCCCGCTTCTGATTTGTTCAAATGCACGGGTATTAATCCGTTTGTATCCTCTCAGGGCCTGGGGTAAAGTTTTTAAATGCTTTGCAAATGCAGGTGGATCAAGAATTATCAGGTCATATTTATCCTGAATATTTTTCAGAAATTCAAAACCATCGGCAACAAACGACTGATGAGAGCCATTTGAAAAATTCAGGGCAACATTTTCATTGGCCAATTCGATGGCTCCGGCTGAGGCATCGACGGTGTGGACCAGCCGGGCTCCTCCTTTCAAGGCATATACTGAGAATCCTCCTGTATAGCCGAACATATTTAGCACATCCCGGTTCAAAGCATACTTCTGAACCAACAGCCTGTTTTCTCTCTGATCGATAAAAAAGCCTGTTTTTTGACCTGTTTGCCAGTTCACCTTAAACCTCAAACCGTGCTCGCTGACCACATTATTCAGGGGATTTCCGTAGATCAATCCATCCTGGGGAGATATATCAGCTTTAAAAGGCAGCGTATTTTCGCTTTTATCATATACTGCATCAAGCTTATCCCCCAGCACTTCCCGAATAGCCTGTACAAGCTCATCACGAATAAAGTACATGCCAACCGAGTGCATTTGAATCACTGCAGTCCCGTTATAATAATCGACGATCAGGCCTGGCAGGCCATCACCTTCAGCATGGATCAGACGAAAAACATCAGTTTCGGAGCTTCCACCAAAGCCTGAAGACCTTCTTAAATCCCAGGCTTTCTGAATTTTGTTTTTCCAAAATGCATAACCTGGCTCAACCTCATGAAATGAAACCAGTCGAATGGCAATGGAGCCAATTTGATAATGACCAATTCCTAAAAATTCATCCTGATTGGAATACACCGCGACAAGATCACCTTCAGCCACATCCGGGGAAATACTTTGAATGGCACCTGAAAACACCCAGGGATGGAAACGCCTTAAGGACTGATCCTTACCTGACTTTAACACAACTTTCGAGTATCCGGCTGCCATCCTTTAATTATTAAAAAAGTGTTGATATATTTTTGCAGCAGTCCAGGCGTCAGTTGCAGCATAAATCTGCTGGGCTTCGCTTAGGGTTGTTGCTTCCCAATTTGAAAGTTGTTGAGATTTGGAAATGCGGAAACCTAAAACAATAGCTGTTAATTTTTTCAAACTAAAGTTTTGTATTCCTGCTTGCCTGGCAACATCCTGTAATTCGATAAATCCTCCGGGCTTGAACTGAAAAATTTCCTGGAGCCCCTTAATGTCGTCACGAATGGCAACTCCCGGTTTAATAATCGAAGGATTTGCAAGTATTTTTCGAATTGGTGCAGGAAGCCCAAGTTTGTTAATCCGGAACAAAAATGCCTGTTCGGGGGTGGAAAGTTGCAGTAAAGCAACCTTATTCACGACTCCTTTTTTAAATGATGGCCGGGTTTCCGTATCAAAGCCAATCAGAGACTGAGAGGATAGAAATTTTGCGACATCCTTTACCTGTTCGGGTTTATCAATAACAAAAATCTCTCCTTCAAACCATCGCAATGGTAAATCAGTCAATTCTTCCCTTGTAATATTCTCTTTAAACATCCTTATTCATTCTTCGCTGGATTGAGTATTCCAAAAACCGTTTACCCAATCGTCCTTTCCAATACTTTTCTTTACAACGTTCTCCTCATTATTTTGTTTTCCTGAAGGATACTCAACTTCGTCAATGACCAGCTTGTGTATTGCCCGTAAAACATTAACCAACCGCTGACCCCATGAATCTTCAAAATGATAGACACAATCAAAAAGGGCATCATTCATAATGGCTTCATAACCCAGGCTATATGTTGTGATAAAATCCTTTAAATCCTGATAAATATCCATCAGACTTTCGGATATACTTGCGGTTACTGTCTCTTCTCCAAATTGAATCCCGGGATCAAAAACTTCATAATAGCTGTCGTATTCTCCTAATGCACTCAGCCATCTTTGTTGCCAAACATTGTAATCCAATTCAGTAACATATTTCCGGAGTTCCTCATCAAGTACTTTTTCAGTTTTCGGAAGTAATGCGGCTTTAAGATACACCAAGGGTAAAATCTTCTGCATTTTACTCATATTATCGGCTGTAGGAGTAATATTTACCTCTTCAATCAATTCACAATACTCCCTGGCGACTGTTACAAACTCCACCACATTTTTGGAATAAACTACTGTATGTATATCTGCTTCTCCCATATATTTTACTTTGAAAACCTCGCAAAAGTAAAAAAGATTTTTCAGAGAACAGGATTTTTAATTTTTACCGGAAGACTATCCTGCCCATTCCATTTTCCCGTCTACTCTGTAAATAACTATATTATTATCAATAAGCCACTTGATTACATTCATCATCTTGTCTCTGTTTCCTCTCAGGTTTAACAGCAATGCTTCATAAGTACTGGGCACTTCCAGCAACTTTTTTATTTGTGTACTGATTTCCTTAAATTCAAACGCACTTAATCCAACATTTCGAAACGACTGGCAAACATCACAGATTCCACATTCAGGTGAGTCTGATTCACCAAAATACCGTAACAACAACTGGCTTCGGCACGTTATTGTACTGGTAGCATAATGGATAACAGCCTGGATACGTTCTGTATAATCCTTTTTCCTCCAATCGTAGTTCTCTTTTGATATTTTTAAACGATCAAGGGAAATTCTTTCCTTGTTGAAATAAATAAAGGGAGTTCGTTTCCGGGGGACATAATCAATTATTTTTGATTTTCGTAAATGTTTCAAGAAGGTGTAAACTTTCTCCTGGTCAATACCGGCACGGTTTGCCAATAAATCTTCATCAACATTAACATATCCGTTAAATAATCCGGTATAAGAACGCAGGATGAGTTTAATAAAACCATCCAGTGAGGCATTAGCCACCTGAAACTTGTACAGATCATCGCGTGAAGCCATAAAGAAAATACGTGAAGGACTGTCTACTTCCTCTGTAAACTCAAGATATCCTTCTCTTTGTAAAATTTTCAGGCTATTAAAAACCATGGTTTGTTGAAATTTAAATGTTTGGGCAAATTGTTGCATGTTGAATTCAAAAACCTGTCCATTTCCAAATCCTTCGGCAATTTGCAAATGATTGCACAAAGCCTGGTAAATGCGCTTTATCTGTTTTATTTCCGGGAATGCAATGGTTACATGTTTTTTCAGTTTCGTCTTATCTGCATTACTAAATAAGAGAACAGCCACTGATCTTTTCCCATCCCTTCCGGCTCGTCCGGCTTCCTGGAAATATGCTTCCAGTGAATCGGGAGGGTTTACATGGACTACAAAACGTACATCGGGCTTATCGATTCCCATGCCAAATGCATTGGTAGCCACGATTACCCTTAACTTTCCCGCCAGCCACTCATCCTGACGCTCATGCCGCAGCGCCGGACTCAATCCTGCATGATAAAACCCGGCAGAAACCCCATGTTTATTCAGCTCGAAAGAAATGGCACGGGTTTCTTTCCTGCTGCGTACATAAACAATACCGGAGCCCCTGACTTTCTTTAAGGTTGTAAGCAGGTACCCCATTTTATCTTCGCGCAATCTGACGAGGTAATTCAAGTTCTCTCGTTGAAATGACATCTTCAACAAGTTTGGCTTCTGAAAACCTAGCTTATCCTGAATATCACCGGCTACCTTGGGTGTAGCTGTAGCGGTCAGGGCAAGAAATGGCACGCGGGGAAACAACTCACGCAGCTGAATAATATTCATGTAACTTGGTCGAAAGTCATAACCCCACTGCGAAATACAATGAGCTTCATCAACAGTGATCAGGTTAACATCCATTTGTACCAAACGCTCCCTGAAGTATTCAGACAACAACCGTTCCGGAGAAACATACAGAAATTTATACTCGCCCCATACCGCGTTATCAAGCGTCATTCTAATCTCCAGCTTCGACATCCCACTATGGATACTTAATGCACGTATACCCTTTCTATGTAAATTCTCCACCTGATCCTTCATGAGAGCAATTAAGGGAGTAATTACAATGCATATGCCTTTCTTAGAAAGAGAATAGACCTGGAATGTAATAGACTTCCCCCCGCCTGTAGGCATTAACCCCAGGGTATCCTTACCCGATGCAACTGACTCAATAATATCCAATTGCAGCGGACGAAAATCTGTATAGCCCCAAAAACGGGTAAGTATTTGCCTGAAATCTGACATCCGATTAAAATAAATTGGTACTGTCTTCCCCGGTAAAATTAATATTTCTCTTCATTTTTCGCATTTAACAATTTTTATTATTCTCAACACCACCTAACCGAACATATCCATAACAGTAATAACCTATTTTTTTGTAATTTTGCATTTTATTATTAAAAAAATTGCTCATGTCATTTCTTTCCGAAAAAGTACTTTACGAAGGATTAACATTCGACGATGTTCTGTTAGTTCCATCCTATTCAGAGGTTTTACCCCGAGAAGTAGATATCACTTCCCGGTTTTCACGGTCTATTGTGATCAATGCACCAATGGTATCCGCCGCGATGGACACGGTTACCGAAAACAAAATGGCCATTGCTGTTGCCCGTGAAGGGGGGATAGGTGTAATCCATAAAAATATGGAAATTGACGAACAGGCACATCAGGTTACTATAGTGAAAAGAGCAGAGAACGGGATGATTTTCGACCCGATCACCATTACCCAGGACAAAAAAGTAGCTGACGCCTTGAACATTATGGGTCAGTTTAAAATTGGAGGTATTCCGGTGGTGGATAAGGAGGGTCATTTGCAAGGAATCGTAACAAATCGTGACCTGCGGTTTGAAAAAGATATGAACCGTCCCATCCGGCAGGTGATGACCTCCAAAAACCTTGTAACAACTACAGAATCAACCGATTTGGAGAAAGCTGCCGAAATTCTTCAGCATTACAAGATTGAAAAACTTCCGGTGGTAGATAAAAATAATAAACTCATCGGGCTGGTTACCTACAAAGATATTACGAAAGCCAAAGATAAACCCCTGGCCTGCAAGGATGAGAAAGGCCGTCTACGGGTAGCAGCAGGCATTGGTATCGCTGATAATACCATGGACCGGGTCGACGAATTAATTAAAGCCCAGGTTGATGCACTGGTTATTGATACAGCTCATGCACACTCTAAGGGGGTGATTGAAATGCTAAAGAAAATTAAAAAGAAATACCCGGAGAAAGACATTATTACAGGAAATATTGGCACTGCTGAAGCTGCCATTGCCCTGGTAAAAGCTGGTACCGATGCAGTTAAAGTAGGTATTGGCCCCGGCTCAATTTGTACAACCCGGATAATTGCAGGAGTAGGAATTCCCCAACTATCGGCAATTCACAGCGTGGCAAGTGCAATTAAAGGAAGTGGTGTTCCGGTTATTGCCGACGGAGGTATCCGCTATTCAGGCGATATTGTAAAAGCAATCGCTGCCGGCGCACACTCAGTTATGGCTGGTGGCCTTTTTGCCGGAGTGGAGGAATCTCCCGGAGAAACAATCCTGTACCAGGGGCGAAAATTTAAATCATACCGAGGCATGGGATCTATTGAAGCCATGCAAAAAGGTTCGAAAGACCGTTACTTCCAGGATATGGAAGAGGATATAAAAAAACTGGTGCCCGAAGGTATTGCTGCACGCGTACCTTACAAAGGAACCCTGTATGAAGTATTGTATCAGTTGCTCGGTGGACTGCGGGCAGGAATGGGTTATTGCGGAGCAAAAAATATAGAAATGCTGCAACAGGCTAAGTTTACGAAAATTACCAACGCGGGAGTACTCGAAAGCCACCCGCACGATGTAGCCATCACCCGGGAAGCACCTAATTACAGCAGCAGGTAAAAGAAACTTTATGAAAAAAATATATCCTGCAATCCTGTTTGTAACCCTCTGGCTGACAACTCCCCTCTTTGCTCAGAACAATGACATATTAGTAACTATTGGGCAAACGGAAATCAACCTGGAGGAATTTGAACGGATCTATCGCAAAAACAACCAAAACCTCCTGGATGAAACGGAAGTGAAATCTCCGGAAGACTACCTCGACCTGTTTATCCGTTTCAAGCTAAAGGTGGAAGAAGCCCTTGCGCTGAAAATGGATACCATCCAATCATTCCGCGATGAACTGGCTTCCTACCGAAAACAGCTTGCTGCACCATACCTGACCGACATGAAATACGACGAAGCACTAATCCATGACTTATACCAACGTATGACGAAAGAGGTGAATGCAAGCCATATCCTCTTTAGAGTTCATGATAACGCAGGAACAGACGAAAAAATGGAAGTATACCAAAAAGCGCTTCAGGTAAAAAAGGAAATTGAAGAAGGAAAACTATTCACAACTGCTGCATTAGAATATAGTGAAGACCCATCCACGCAACAAAACCAGGGAAACCTGGGCTATTTCACAGCTTTTCAAATGGTTGCCCCTTTTGAAAACGCAGCTTTTAATACTCCGGTTGGAAAAATTTCAGAACCCATACGTACATCATTTGGGTACCACCTGATTCAAGTGCATGACCTACGGGAAAACCGGGGAGAGATTAAAGTAGCTCACATCATGAAAATGTTCCCCCAGGATGTTGAAAATTTTGATAAAAACCGAATAAAAACCGAAATCGATTCCATTTATCTAAAGCTCAAACAAGGAGCCGATTTTGCTGAAATGGCAAAAAAATATTCAGATGATAAACAATCAGCTGTTCAGGGAGGAGAAATGCCCTGGTTTGCAGCAGGGAACATGATACCGGAATTTGCCGAACCAGCATTCAACCTGAAAAATGTTGGGGATATCTCCGAACCCGTTGAAACCATGTTTGGATACCATATCATCAAAAAAATTAGCCAGCGACCAGTTCCCCCTTTAACGGAAGTTCGGGAAGAAATTGAAAACAGGATTAAAAGAGATGCAGAACGGAGCACCAGTACAAAAAAAGCATTCATCGAAAAACTAAAAAAAGAATACCATTATACTGAATACAAAGATAACCTGTCGAAAATTGGAACCCTAAATATAAATTCAGATACAAAAGCAGATTATCCACTATTCACTTTCAACAACAAAGAATATCCGCTGACCCGTTTCAAATCTTACCTGCAAAAACAAAATATAGAGACAGGAACATATACGCAATTTTTTGAAGAATGGTCCGATGAGGAAATTATTGCCTATGAAGATTCCCAACTGGAAGAAAAACATCCTGATTTCAGATATCTCATGCAGGAATATCACGATGGATTGCTCCTTTTTAACATCATGGAGGAAAAAATATGGTCCTTTGCAGTAGAAGACAGTACCGGACTTGAAAAATTTTATGCCAAAAATAATAAAACTTTTCATTGGGAAGAACGATTTAATGGAGTGATAATCAATTGTAAAGATTCCATCACAAGGATCGATGCCAACAATTATATTTCTGCAGGAATGAACCTGGATGAGATCGATCAAATGGTAAACCAGGAAGAAAACAAAATCCAGTTTGAACATGGCTCCTGGGAAAAAGGAGACAACAAAATTGTGGATTATTATATATGGAACGAACCTGAACCTGCTGATTTCAATCCGAATCTCACCTTTGTAAAAGGCAATGTTATACCCCCAGAACCCAAAACCCTCGATGAAGCAAGAGGACTATACATTTCTGAATACCAAGACTTTCTTGAAAAAAAATGGTTAAAATCATTGAAAAAAAAATATAAAGTAAAAGTGAATAAAAAGCTTTTAAAATTGGTTTCTGATGTATAACTCTTTTTCCAAATATTACCTATTGATCTGTAGTGTACTTGTTCTGGCAGGATGTCAGGGCAATTTAAACTCTAACGAAATACTGGTAGCCGAGGTAGGAGAAAAAAAATTATACCTGAAGGAGATCTCCGCACTTATTCCATCCGGAACAGACAGGGAGGATAGTGTGGTGATGGCTGACGATTACATAAAAAAATGGGTAAGGCAAGAGTTGGTTTTGCTTAAAGCTGAGGAAAATCTTTCCTCTTCCTTAAAAAATGTAGACAAAGAACTTGAAGAATACAGAAATTCACTTATCATTTTTCGCTATAAAAATGAAATGATGGCACAACGGCTGGATAGCACCGTAAATGACAACGAAATAATGGAAATTTATGCTCAAAATCCTGAGAATTTCAAACTTAATCAAAACATTGTAAAAGCCATTTTCATGAAAATACCTGCTGATTTTGCTAACCCTGAAGAGATTAAAGAAATGTCAACAGATACATCTGATCAGGGAATTAACGAAATCCGAGAGTATTGCCTTAAATATGCTAAAGGCTTCGATTTATTTTCCGACCATTGGATTGAATTGGATCAGGTGATGAAAAATTTTCCGGAATCCATTGAAAACCCGGAAGCCTTTCTGAAAGAAAATCAAATAGTTGAATATACTGATTCCGATTATTACTATTTAATGACCATTTTAGATTATAAACTTAAAAACGAACAAGCTCCGGTTGAATATGTGAAAGATAACATTAAAAGCTTAATTTTAAACCGACGAAAAATTGAATTCCTGAGAGAACTGGAAAACAATATTTACCGGGAAGGTGAGAATAAAAGAACCTTTAGGATTTATAAAATAGAAGCAAGTGATTCAAGTAGACAACAATAAATACACAAAAGATAAAATAAATTTATGTGAAATCGAAGGCGAGACAAACAAATTTAAACTTAATCATATACTTGCCTTAAATTCAATATATTAAATAATTATTCATGAAAAATAACAAAGCTTTAATTCTAATAATATTCCTGGCGTTTTCACTGGTTTTTCAAACCAGCTCATTTTGCCAGGACAAAATTGTTGATCATATTGTTGCCATTGTTGGAGGGAACATTATTCTAAAATCTGACATTGAAAAGATGTATATCGATCAACAAGCTCAGGGGATCACATCTGATGGTGACATGAAGTGCGAAATTCTGGAAAATTTCCTCATCGATAAATTGCTGATTGCCGAAGCTGAAATGGATACTCTGATCAACATTACCGACAGCCAGGTGAATCAACAAATGGATGGGCAATTACAAATGTATATTGCTCATTTTGGATCAGAACAGGCTGTGGAGAATTTCTTCAAAAAACCGCTTCCAGATATCAGGGCAGAAATGAGACTTGTAGTCAGAGACCAGTTGATGAGCTCACAAATGCGAAATAAGATAGTAGAGGAAGTCACCATTACACCTGCCGAAGTTCGCCAGTCGTTCCGAAACCTTCCGGAAGAGGAAATTCCGAGCATTCCTACTTATTATGAATATGCTCAAATCACCATGCGCCCACTTATTACTCTGGAAGAAGAAAACAGGGTAAAAGCGGAACTTCGGGAGTTAAAACGAAAAATCGAGGAAGGCTCAAGTTTTGCTGCTATGGCAGTCATGTACTCAGAAGGTCCTTCAGCAAGCAGTGGAGGAGAAATCGGATTCCTGGGACGCGCACAAATGGATACTGAATATGCAGCAGCAGCTTTTAACCTGAAAGGCAATAAAATTTCGAATGTGGTGAAGAGTGAGTTTGGATATCATATTATTCAACTCATCGACAGAAAAGGGGACCGGATAAATACCCGGCATATTTTAATGACTCCAAAAGTGTCGGCTGAAGCAAAGGAACAAACAAAAAACCAGTTAGACAGTCTGGCCAATATAATCAGAAAAGGGGACATCCCATTTGCTGAAGCAGCAGCTCGATTTTCAACCGATAAAAACAGCAGAAATAACGGTGGAATCGTGATTAATGCCAATACTCTTTCTTCAAAATTTTCAGTTGAAGAGTTACAGGGAAACGTCAGTAAAACACTTTCAGCCATGAAAATAAATGAAATTTCTGATCCCTTTGAAATTGTCGATACAGAATCCAGGCAATCGGCTTTTACAATTGTCAAATTAATCAATAAGGTGGAAACACATAAAGCAAATTTGCAAAATGATTATCAGTTTCTGGCCGATATCTTTCTGGATAAAAAACGTGAAAAAGTACTAAAAAACTGGATCTCTGATAAACAATCACAAACCTATATCAGAATTGACAATTCTTACGCCAATTGTAATTTTGAATTCTCAGACTGGATTAAATAACAAGGGAATATTTCCATAATAATCAAAAAAAGAACATATTACATATGAATTTTAAGAACGATGTAGATGCGTTGGATGCCTTACGCAGTAAATTTGATACATTAAAAGCTGAAATTACCCGTGTTATTTATGGACAGGATGAAGTGATTACCCAGGTACTGGTATCGCTTTTCAGCCGCGGCCATGTGCTTCTGATCGGAGTTCCCGGGCTGGCAAAAACACTGCTGGTTACAACTATTGCCAAAGTCTTAGGATTGAAATATAATCGTATTCAGTTTACTCCGGACCTGATGCCCTCCGATATCATTGGCACTGAAATTCTGGATAAAGACCGTCTGTTTAAATTCATTCAGGGCCCCTTATTTGCCAATATCATTCTGGCTGATGAGATAAACCGTACACCACCCAAAACCCAGTCGGCCCTGCTGGAAGCCATGCAGGAAAGAACAGTCACCGCTGCCGGGCAACACTACGAGCTGGAAAATCCGTTTTTTGTGCTGGCGACCCAAAATCCAATTGAACAAGAAGGGACATATCCCCTTCCGGAAGCTCAACTCGACCGGTTTATGTTCTCAGTTTGGCTGGATTACCCAAAATATGAAGACGAAATAACAATCGTGAAAAATACGACTTCAAACCTTAAATTTGATCTAAAACCCGTTATTTCAAAAGAAGAAATTATATTTTTCCAGAACCTGATTCGCAAAATACCTATAAACGACAATGTGCTGAACTACGCTGTAACTCTTGCGGCGAAAACCAGGCCAGGGAATAAGCTTTCAGCTGAAATCTCAGAACAATACCTCAAATGGGGAGCAGGCCCCAGGGCTTCTCAGTACCTGGTAATTGGAGCGAAAACCCACGCCGCCTTGGCAGGAAAATATTCCCCCGATATGGAAGACGTTATTGCCGTGGCTCCTTCAATTCTTCGACACAGAATTATTAAAAACTATAAGGCGGAGGCTGAAAATATTTCAGTAGAACAAATCATCGATAAACTAATTTGAACCCACCTGTATTATCAAATAACCCAGAATTCGTGTTTGTTCCTGAAAGATCACAAATAAAAATAACTTGGAAAATAAAAGGTGATAAAATTCCACAGGTATAATAAATTTAGATCCCAATTGTTGTTATTCCCGGCAAAACAGCAAGTATTATCCATATATGGGAAAATACTAATCCTGCTTACTGGTATACTCTTTACATCTCAGTTGGTATTTTCCCAACAGAAACAGAGAGTGGATATTGAACAAGCCGATTTTCTGGAAGCAAACGATAAAATTGCTACCAATGCACAACGCCTCATCGGAAATGTGAAAATCAGACATGAAAATATCCTCATGTGGTGCGATAGCGCTTATACCTACACTGGAACCAATAAGGTAGATGCATTTGGGAATGTGCACATCAACCAGGGGGATACCCTGCACCTGTATGCCCGGAAAATTTACTATAATGGAGATATTAGCTTTGCCAGTGCCTACCAAAATGTAAAACTGGTGAATAAAAACATTACACTTTATACTGATACACTCGATTACGACATGGCAGCCAATATAGGCTATTACGATAACCACGGCAAAATCGTCGACAGCCTGAACACCCTTACAAGCATTATCGGGAAATATTATTTAGATAACGAACTGATCCATTTTTATAAAAATGTTGAAGCGTACAATGACAATTATACCCTTACCAGTGACACCCTGATCTATAATACAAAAAACGGAAGAGTTTTCATTACAGGCCCAACAACTATTCGCGATTCAACAAATACCCTATACGCCGAAGATGGATGGTACGACACCCGGACAGGTGAAGCCGAGCTGCTCAAAAATCCCCTGGTTTATAACGAAAAACAACGGATGACTGCCAATTATATTAAATATAATGAATTGGAAGGCGACGGGAAAGCGCTGGGGAATGTAAGAATGGAAGATTTAGAAAACAAAGCAATTGTTGCAGGAAACACAGCTCTGTTTAATGATAAAAATGAAAATGCTACTGTGACCGATTCGGCCATGCTCATCATCTATACTCAGAATGATTCATTGTACCTCCATGCTGACACTCTCCGAACAATGCCCGATACAATTCCCGATGAAAAAATATTTATGACCTATTACGGTACTCGATTTTTTCGTACCGATGTGCAGGGAAAATGCGATTCGATGGTCTATTATACCCGGGACTCACTGGTGCAATTATTTCATCAACCTGTAATCTGGTCCGAAGGTCATCAACTCACGGCTGACTTTATTGAGATGAAACAACATACAGATGCACCTGATGAACTTATCATGAAAAACAATGGCTTTATTATTTCAAAACTCGATTCAGGAAGATTCGACCAGATCAAAGGAAAAGAACTGACAGGGTATTTAGTCAATTCAAAACTCAATCGAATAGAGGTGAATGGAAGTGGACAAACCCTGTATTATGCCCGTCAGGATGAGGAAATCATTGGATTAAACCGTGTAGAAAGCAGCAGGATTTTCATCAAATTCAGGGAGGGAAAAATATTCCGGATTTCGTTCCTGCAAGCACCCGACGGAATACTAAAACCACTTTTTAGCCTGACAGAAGAGGAAAAAACCCTAAGCGGATTTGATTGGAAAATTAATTTACGCCCTCTTTCCAGATACGATATATTCAGAAAAACCGATCAAAAAACAGAATCGGATAATAATTCCCATTCCAGTCCAGCCGAAAATAAAAAGTAATTTCATTGAACAAACCAGACAAAAAAATCTTTTTATTAAATTTTATAAATAAAAGAGGGGAATTGTTTTCATTTTGAAAAAATATTTTAATATTTGCACCAATATCATAAGCAAAAAAATGAATTTAAATAACAACATATCTCTTCTCAACCTTATTATTGGTATTATTCTTCTACTTAAGAGGGATTGAGAATGGTATGTTGAATAAATACAGCAAAAAAGGGTTAAGCCATTCTCAATAAAGAGGATGGCTTTTTTTTTGGAAACCATTTGAGAAAACCCGACATGAAAAATTGGGAAAGTTACCTGATCATCTGAGGGGGAATGGGTTGCATAAAAGGAATTATCATATAAAAATTGTAGTTATGAGCGACAGACTTTTCATTTTTGACACTACTCTGCGAGACGGAGAACAGGTGCCTGGCTGCCAGTTAAATACTGTAGAAAAGATTGAGGTTGCCAAGGCATTACAAGACTTGGGAGTCGACATTATTGAGGCCGGTTTCCCCATATCAAGTCCTGGCGATTTTGAATCGGTTGTAGAAATATCGAAAGCGGTTACATGGCCTACCATTTGCGCCCTTACCCGGGCAGTACAAAAAGATATTGATGTAGCAGCCGAGTCACTAAAATTTGCGAAAAAAGGAAGAATACACACCGGGATTGGCACTTCTTTTTACCATATTCACTATAAACTGAATTCCAATCCGGATGCCATTCTTGAACGGGCAGTAGAAGCAGTTAAATATGCAAAAAAATATGTGGAAGATGTGGAATTCTATGCCGAAGATGCCGGACGCACCGATAACGAATACCTGGCCAAAATAATTGAAGCAGTTATTAAAGCCGGCGCTACTGTTGTAAATATCCCCGATACTACAGGATATTGCCTGCCCTATGAGTTTGGAGAAAAAATTAAGTACCTGGTTGAAAATGTGAATAACATACATAAAGCCGTTATCTCAACCCATTGCCATAACGATCTGGGGATGGCAACAGCCAACACCATCTCAGGGATAATCAATGGTGCCCGCCAGGCTGAAGTTACTATCAACGGAATTGGTGAACGGGCAGGAAACACTTCCCTTGAAGAAGTGGTTATGACATTAAAAAGCAGACAAGCCCTACTGGGTATTGAAACCGGTGTAAACACAAAGAATATCTATAACACCAGTCGATTGGTATCCAGATTGATGAATATGCCGGTGCAACCAAACAAAGCTGTGGTTGGCAGAAATGCATTTGCTCACTCCTCGGGAATTCATCAGGATGGCGTATTAAAAAACCGGGAAAACTATGAGATAATGGACCCAACTGATGTAGGCATCAATGAATCTGCCATCCTGCTCACTGCCCGTAGTGGCCGTGCTGCTCTGAATCACAGACTGGAACTCATGGGATTCGATCTGGGTAAGGAAAAACTGGATGAAGTTTATGAACAATTCCTGAAATTGGCCGATAAGAAAAAAGATATCCGTGACGATGATATCGCTATGCTGGCAGGAGATGCTACCCGCCATGAAAAACGCATCAAATTAGACTTCCTTCAGGTAGTAACAGGGAAAAGCCTGACTCCCGTTGCCATCATTCGTCTGGATATTGCAGGAGAAAAATTTGATGCCACATCGGCAGGTAACGGCCCGGTTGATGCTGCAATAAAAGCTGTTAAACAAATCATCCGCAGGCAGGTTACTATCGAAGAATTCCTGGTTCAGGCTATCACACGTGGCAGCGATGATATCGGAAAAGTCCATATGCAAATTGAATTTAACAACGCCATTTTTCATGGATTTGGAGCACATACCGATATCGTCACCGCATCAGTGGAAGCATTTCTCGATGCAGTAAACAAATTACCAGTTGGACAATAGCCCCTCGACATTGAAAAAAATTGAGTTACTATACCCTAATAGAAACATTTATGGAAGCAAAAACATTATTCGATAAAATTTGGGATGCACACGAAATAGAAAAGGTAAAAGGTGGCCCCAGTGTGTTGTATATCGACAGACATCTCATTCACGAAGTAACCAGTCCTGTCGCATTCTTAGGATTAAAAACCCGGGGATTGAAAGTATTCAGACCTGACCAAACCACCGCAACGCCCGACCATAATGTTCCAACTACCAATCAGCATCTTACCATCATGGATGAACTGTCGCGTCACCAGGTGGATATGCTGAAAAGAAACTGCCAGGAACATGATATCGTTTATCACGACCTGCAAACCGACGGGCATGGTATTGTTCACATCATCGGCCCGGAACTGGGACTTACCAAACCGGGGATGACTATAGTCTGTGGCGACAGCCATACATCAACCCATGGTGCCTTCGGAGCTATCGCATTTGGCATTGGCACCAGCGAAGTGGAAATGGTACTCGCCAGCCAGTGTATCATGCAGCCAAAACCCAAAAAGATGCGAATAACCGTCAACGGAAAGTTGAAAAAAGGTGTTACTGCCAAAGATATTGCGCTGTATATCATTTCTCAGATATCTACCAGTGGTGGTACCGGCCATTTCATCGAATATGCCGGTTCAGCTATAACAAGCTTATCAATGGAGGGACGAATGACGTTGTGTAACCTGAGTATTGAAAGCGGTGCCAGAGGAGGAATGATCGCTCCCGATGAAACGACAATCAACTATGTGAAAGGACGGCAATATGCACCCATAGGGAAAGACTGGGATGAAGCAGTTGAACAATGGAAAAATCTGAAAAGTGATCCTGACGCTGTATTTGATACAGAATATACCTTCGATGCCACTCAAATTGAACCCATGATAACCTATGGCACCAATCCGGGAATGGGTGTTGGCATAACCCAAAGCATCCCCAAAACAGAAGGGATGGAAGGAAGTGATAAAAACACATACCTGAAAGCCCTGCAATATATGGGCTATTCTGAAGGAGAAAAAATGCTGGGCAAAAAAGTCGACTACGTATTTGTTGGGAGCTGCACGAACGGACGCATTGAAGACTTCAGGGCATTCACCGCATTTGTAAAAGGCCGGAAAAAAGCCCAGGGAGTTACAGCCTGGCTGGTTCCGGGATCGCAAAAAGTTGAGAAACAAATTCGTGCTGAAGGTCTCGATAAGGTGTTGACAGAAGCCGGGTTCGAACTTCGGCAACCGGGTTGTTCTGCCTGCCTGGCTATGAACGAAGATAAAATCCCTGAAGGAAAATACGCCGTATCTACTTCTAACCGAAACTTTGAAGGAAGACAAGGACCAGGCGCACGGACCATGCTCGCAAGCCCGCTGACAGCAGCTGCTGCAGCAATCACAGGTGTTATTACTGACCCCCGTGAATTCTTGTGAAAAAATATCAAGGGTAAGATCAGTGTAATTATTTAATCTTATAAAAATGGCATACGACAAATTTTCAAAAATAACTTCACCGGCTATTCCATTGCCGGTAGAAAATGTGGATACAGATCAAATCATTCCGGCACGTTACCTGAAAGCAGTGGAAAGAAAAGGATTCGGGGATAACCTGTTTCGCGACTGGCGCTACAATCGCGACGGAAGCCCAAAAACAGAATTTCCTTTGAACAACCCAATGTATTCAGGAAAAATACTCATTGGTGGCAAAAACTTTGGAAGCGGCTCAAGCAGAGAACATGCTGCCTGGGCACTCTATGACTACGGATTCCGAGTGGTTGTTTCCAGCTTTTTTGCCGATATCTTTAAAAATAACGCGCTGAACAACGGATTGCTTCCGGTTGTTGTACCTGGTGAATTTCTGCAAAGAATTTTTAAAACAATAGAAAAAAATCCTGATGCAGAATTTGAAGTCGATTTGCAAAAGCAAAAGTTCACCATCCTGGAATCAGGTGAATCTGTTGAGTTCGAAATCAACCCCTACAAAAAACATTGCTTACAAAACGGCCTCGATGATATCGATTACCTGGTGGCAATGAAAGATAAAATTGCTGCCTTTGAAAAAACAAAATAAAATGACTGGCAATACAATTCAAATAGAAGGAAAAAAATTGGCCATCCTGGATACCACCCTCCGCGATGGAGAACAAACCACAGGAGTATCGTTCAGTGACAGGGAAAAGCTGAGTATGGCTAAAGTGCTGCTGGAAGATGTGCGCATTGACCGTATCGAAATCGCTTCAGCAAGGGTGTCAGAAGGCGAATTTAAAGGAGCACAACGAATATTGGAGTGGGCAGCAGAAAAAGGACACCTCAACAAAGTGGAAATACTCGGATTTGTGGATGATAACATCTCCGTTCACTGGATTGCCGATGCCGGAGGGAAGGTGATGAACCTTCTCTGTAAAGGTTCCCTGAAGCATGTAACCGGACAGTTGCGTAAAACACCTGAACAGCACCTGAACGATATAAAAAATGTTATTACACATGCAGAAAATAAGGGAATTGCTGTAAATGTATACCTGGAAGACTGGTCAAATGGGATGCGCGACTCCAAAGAATATGTCCATTTTATGATCAAAAACCTGAGCCGGGAAAAAGTAAACCGGATCATGCTGCCCGATACACTCGGGATTCTTGATCCTGATGAAACATATGACTTCTGCCGGGAGATGATCGAATCCTATCCCGAGGTGGATTTTGATTTCCATGCGCATAACGACTATGACCTGGCCATAGCCAATGTTTTCCATGCCATAAAAGCCGGCATTCGTTGTGTCCATACTACCGTAAACGGACTGGGAGAAAGAGCAGGAAATGCACCATTGTCAAGTGTTATCGCTACCATCAAAGATCACCTGAAAATGGAAACCCATGTGAACGAAAGCCAACTGAATAAAGTTTCCAAACTAGTGGAATCATTTTCCGGCATCCGAATCCCTACCAATAAACCGCTTATTGGTGAATTCGTATTTACACAATGCAGTGGCATTCATGCCGACGGTGACAGTAAAAATAACCTCTACTTCAATGACCTGTTGCCTGAACGATTTGGCAGAATCAGACAATATGCCCTGGGAAAAACCTCAGGAAAGGCAAATATCAAAAAAAACCTGGAAGAGTTGGGCATTGAACTCGATCCTGAATCATTAAAAAAAGTTACCCGGCGAATCATCGAACTGGGAGACAAGAAGGAAACTGTCTCTTCCGATGAACTGCCATACATCGTTGCTGATGTACTCAAAAATGATATCATAGAACAAAATATCAGGGTAGTTAACTATTCGGTTACCCATACAATGGGCCTGCGGCCTGTTGCCAATGTTTGTCTCGAAGTAAAAGGAAAAACCTTCGAAGAGATCAGTGATGGCGACGGACAGTATGATGCTTTCGTAAAAGCTTTACGAAAAATTTATAAACGCCTGGGAAAAACCTTCCCAAAACTGGTCGATTATGTCGTAACCATTCCTCCCGGAGGAAAAACAGACGCCCTGGTGGAAACCGTGATCACCTGGAGAGACCATCGTGAATTTAAAACAAAAGGCCTTGATCCCGACCAAAATGCTGCTGCAATAAAAGCGACAATCAGAATGTTGAATATTATTGAACATGATTTCAAACCGGGATTTTTTGATAAAACCAGCAAAAAATGATAAAACCCGGCAATCAAATTCACAGGCTTTTCGCATAATTTAATTATTTTTGTTTGATACTACAGTAACATCACTTACTGAGTCAATCTTTAACTTTTGAATCATGAATCTTAAAATCGCAATACTTCCCGGTGACGGAATCGGTCCGGAAATCATTGAACAAGCCATAAAAGCAGTAAAAGCTGTGGTAAAAAAATACGGACACACACTGGAATATGAATTGGGGTTAACAGGAGCTACCGCAATCGACCAGACAGGTGATCCCTACCCCGAAAAGACACACCGGCTTTGCATGAATGCCGATGCTGTACTGTTCGGAGCCATTGGCGATCCGCGTTTCGATAATAATCCCAGGGCAACAGTGCGCCCGGAACAAGGATTGCTGGCTATGCGCAAAAAATTAGGCCTCTATGCGAATATTCGTCCGGTAGAAACTTTTCAGTCGCTTATCCATAAATCACCTCTGCGCCGTGAACTTGTTGAAGGTGCAAACTTTGTCTGTATCCGTGAACTTACAGGAGGTATCTATTTTGGAGAAAAGGGAAGAAAAGATAATGGAAATACAGCATTTGACACCAATACATATACCCGTGAGGAAATTGAACGAATACTGAAACTTGCTTACGAATTTGCTGGAAAACGCAGAAAAAAACTCACCGTTGTTGACAAAGCAAACGTATTGGAGAGTTCACGATTATGGAGAGAGATAGCACAGGAAATGGCTCCCCGCTATCTGGATATTCAAACGGAATATATGTTTGTAGATAATGCCGCCATGCAAATCATTCAATGGCCAAAAAATTTCGATGTGATGGTTACTGAAAATATGTTCGGCGATATCCTAACCGACGAGGCAAGTGTAATTACAGGGTCACTCGGATTATTGCCCTCCGCCTCCATTGGAATTCACACTTCCGTTTTTGAACCGATCCACGGGTCCTACCCCCAAGCAGCTGGGAAAGACATCGCAAACCCCATCGCTACCATCTTGTCAGCAGCAATGATGTTTGAATATGCTTTCAACCTTCCCGAAGAAGGAAGAATGATCAGAGAAGCAGTGGCAGCATCTTTGGCTGAAGGATTTGTAACTGAAGATATCGCAACCGGACAGGCATGGAAAACATCACAGGTAGGCGACTGGATTGCACATTATATTGCAAAACATGAATAACTGCTCACGAAGTACTTTGTGAGCAAAATAAATATTTATTGCGAAGATGAAGTATAAAACGTGGCATTTATTGGCAAAAAAAAGCATCTTTTGCGTGGCTTTTAGCTTGGTGCTGTTGTTATCCCTTCGGGAGCAAACTGCAGCACAGACTGTAAATAACACACCAGAAATTAATTCTGACAAACGAATATCAGATTTAAAGCTGATTCTAAAAGTGCTTCCTCCTGACCAACTAAATGAGGGCAAAACATTTGATGACCGGGGCAGGGTTTCCTTTACAGACAAAACCTTTAACGACTGGTTAAAACGGACAGGAGAACTTCCACCACACTTTCACCAAATGCCTTCGATACCCTTCCTTCCCAATCCACTCATTCTTGACGAAGGAGGTCAGAATATCCCTGTACAGTCGCCTGCTCAGTGGCAGGAAAAAAGAGAATGGATGAAACAGCAGTTACAACACTATATTACGGGAACATTCCCCCCTCCACCCGACAACCTGAAAGCACAAATACTGGATGAGAGAATAGATGGGAAGGTAAAACTTCAACGGGTTGAACTTTCCTTTGGACCAGATCAACAGGCAAAACTGAACCTGGAAATCATGATCCCACCAGGGGAAGGCCCTTTCCCTGTATTCCTAACCCAGTGGAATCACCGCGAATGGGCACAGGTAGCCGTTCGACGTGGCTATATTGGATGCATATATGCCGGTGCCGACGAATGGGACGATACAGAAAAATATGCAGAGATATGGTCGGGACAATACGATTTCACCCGGCTCATGCGTAGGGCCTGGGGAGCTTCCAGAGCAATCGATTACCTATACACCCTGCCAGAAACAGACCGGGAAAAAATTGCCCTGACCGGCCATTCCAGAAATGGCAAAACATCGCTTATGGCAGCCGCTTTTGACGATCGAATCACAGCGTGTATCCCAAGCAGCGGAGGATCAGGAGCCGAAGTTCCCTGGAGATATACTTCACATAACTATGATGTGGAAGATATTGCCCTGCTGGCAAGTGCACGACCATCATGGCTGCACCCAAGACTGCGATTTTTTATTGGCCGGGAACATAAACTCCCGGTCGACCAACATTCATTTATGGCACTGATCGCTCCCCGCGGACTCATGCTTAGCACGGCACTTACCGAAGAAGCCAGTAACCTTTGGGGAATAGAACAAGCATACCATTCCATCCGAAAAGTATATGCCTTCCTGAAAGCCGAAAACAACATTGCCTTGCGAACCCGATACGGTGAACATGGAGTGGCAGCACGCGACATGGAAGATTATATCGACTTTTTCGACTTCATCTTTCAACGAAGCAATGTTGTACCGAAAACCCGCCTCTACTTCAACTACTCCTTTCATGAATGGAAAAAACTTAGCGGAGAAAATATCCATATCAACCATTTCTCTGAAAAAATAAATGATAATCTGCTAACCAGCACCGAGGGGAAACAAATCATATCAACCAATGAATGGGAACAAAAGAAAAACAGTCTTAAAGAAAAAATAACCTGGGCAATGGGAGACGAACCTCCAGGAGTAACCAACCCCGGCCCGGGAAGTCTGAAAAAATCAGGAAGAGGAGAAATCAGCTTCGGAACATTCCTGGTAAGACCTCAGGCTACATCAAAAATGGGTGTCATGCCTGTTAGCCCATACAATGGATTTGGTGACCAGCTTTATGGATACCTTTACTACCCGTTAGACGAAAACGGAAAAATAAAAAACAATCATCTGCCGGTCGTGATCTACTTGCATGAATACGATTACTCAAAAGGATTCAACTCTATCCATCAGATGGAATCCATTCTGCACGGTATCATAGAAAAAGGTTTCGCCGTATTCACTTTCGATATGCTGGGCTTCGCTAACCGAATTGAAGAAGGAACCCGGTTTTATAACAGGTATCCAAACTGGTCAAAAATGGGGAAAATGGTTACCGATGCCAAAGGAGCAGTAGATGCCATGCAAAACCTTGATTTTATTGATAAAAATAAAATAATTGTGGCAGGATATTCTTTGGGAGCAACGGTAGGACTTTATACTGCCGCAACCGATGACCGGATTGCCGGAGTAATATCCATTGCAGGATTTACCCCCATGAGAACAAATACTCCCGAAAGAGGCACCCAGGGAATCATGACCTATTCCCATTTGCATGGATTATTGCCCCGACTGGGATTTTTTGTTGGAAATGAATCACGAATTCCATATGATTTTCACGAAATACTGGCATGCATCGCTCCACGTCCCCTCCTGATCATCGCCCCACAATTCGATAAAGATGCACACCACCAGGATATCAAAAATTGTATGAAACAGGTTGGTGGACTATACCAATGGCTAAATGCACCCAACCAAATGAAATTTTATGAACCTGAAGACATTAACCGGTTCTCTCCCGAAATGAGACATACCATGTTCAACTGGCTTCAAAATACATTTTAATAATCCTGATTGAAAAGGAGTTACAAACCAATGATGAAGCCTGGGAAATCTATAATCTGAAAACCGACTCAACCGAAATCAAAAACCTGGCAAATGATCTTCCTGAAAAAGTAAAAGAGCTGGAAAATTCCTGGAAACGTATTCAAAAGAATATTAAAAAGAAACGTTGTAAGCTAATAATCTGTGGTAAACTGATCCGGGTGTTTCCCGCGGATACCTTTTTCGCGAAGAAAATCTTTAAGTCGCTGAATATCAGCCTGAGCATCATCGGTAAGCTCAAATTGCCCCCAGATGGTCATCTCCTTTCTCCCCCAATCGAAAGTACTCAAAAACACAGGTATGCCTACAGTGCGGGCAATCGTGTGGAATCCTGCCTTCCATCTTTTAGTTCGTTTTCGTGTCCCTTCAGGAGTAATCGCCAGGTGCATATACTCGCGTTCATTAAACTGCCGGATTACCTGCCGGATTACATTGGCCCCTTTCGACCGGTCAATGGGTATGCCTCCCATTTTCTTCAGAATCAATCCTACCGGCCAGAAAAAAAACTCTCTTTTTATCAAGATGTTAGCTGTTCCTCCCAGCGAAATGTAAAAAATCCATGAGATAATAAAATCCCAACCACTGGTGTGCGGAAATCCTATAATAATTATTCTGGGATCGGTGCTTAACTCACCGATGGATTTCCAGCCCAATACCCGGAGAATCCATTTACAAATTTTTTGAAGAAGCATGATGATACTTAATTTTTAATGAATTTCGTTTCCACGTGCTGCGCAAAGGCATATTTCTTTAAGAGGCGTATCGCCAATTCTGTTGTTTTTTCCAGTTCTTCAGGTACACCAAAATCGATGATCACCATGAAAAACCTTCGGGTAGACATGGTTACCATGGTTCGTACCGAATCGCTGGTAGGTGTTCCAAATGGACCGTTGGCATCACGGAAAACAGGCAGAGACTCAATGTTCAATTCCCCACGACCAATGCCCTCATAAGGTTCATGATCAACCCCAACACCAAATTCTACCTCCCCTTCAATCTTGTCTGCATCATATCCGCCAATGGAATAACCACTGGAAACCGACACAAGGTTAAGCAGGTCAACTACGTTATTTACCTGATAAATCCCCTTCCCCTGAATAATTCGTCGCAACAGAGCCTCGGCAGATAGTCGGTAACGGGCAGGATCCTTGCCACATAACCGGTAAGCCCGGCGAGAAGCATCAATTGCCGGTATCCGGCTAATATCTTCCACCCGCAGAGAAACAGCTAACTCTCCGGTTTTCATAGCAATCTCTTCCCAAAGATCCGGGAAGTGCTCACAAACCATTACATCGCTTTCAATACAAGATAACACCACCTCCGGTAGGAAAGCCCTTAATTTCTCTGAAATTTTTAATGTTATCATTTCCTAATTTTCGCCTCAAAACTAACCAAATTGGGATAAAATCAGAACACAGAACAATGATTAGTTCCAAAAATCAGTAATTATTCCTGTCAGACAAAACAAAACTTAAAAAGAATAGGTTACTTATGAACTCCCGGGTATTGATTTTGGAATTCCCCATAACCACATAAAAGATGCCGAAGGCCATATTTTTTTACGAGGGATGCATTTTCAGAAAAAAAAATACAAATAGTCATTATTTTTTGTAAATTTGATAGTATTGATTCAACCTATCGAATTTATTCTGAGTATTTATAATAAATTGATTATAATTCATTTTAATAAAGAATAATCATGAAACGAACATTCCTTGTAATTGCAGTATTTGCAATTCTTGTTTCTTGTAACAGGACCCAAAAAAATGAGTCGAAAGATGAGTCAACCGACCCCAAATCAAAAGTAGAAAAACCGTCAGCTGTTGTTCCCAAGCAGAACAAACTTTTTGGTATTGAAGCGGCTTATGTAAAATACCAAAATAATGTTGCTGGACAGGAACTAATCAGGGAATGGTGGTTCGACCAATATGGAAACAGACAATATGAAGAATATTACGGAGACATAATGGGACAAAAAACCGGATCAAAATCTTTGGTGTTAGACGGATATAAATACAACTGGGATTTCGATGATGAATCAGGAACCAAATCAAGGTTTTATCATGCTACCACGAATTACGATGAAGTATCTGATGAGGATATTAAAAAATACGGCATCCAAAAGCACGGTTATGAAGAAATAATGGGGAAAAAATGCCTGAAGGTTACTACTGAGAAACCGGTAAAATCTACTTCCTGGGTATGGAACAACATTCCATTGAGAACAGAAGCTGTTTATGCAGGAAATAATATGATTATGGAGGTAATTGAAATTTCAACATCAAATATCGATGAAAAAATATTCGAAATGCCTGAAGGAATAACCTTCTCAGAATAATTGCATATAAATCGAAAACATATTCTGACAAACGCTGGTTATGATAACCAATGGAGGATTTGTGTCCACGAAAACAGAGAACAACATAAAATTTTATTCCAAATACATGCGGCTGGTTAAGGGGATTTATTATGCACCCTGCTCTCCAGGCTCAATTAATTTTAAAAAATAGAAGTGAATTGGATTCTTTTAATCATTGCAGGCTTATTTGAAGTAGCTTTTGCTTTTTGTTTGGGAAAAGCAAAGGAAACAACGGGAACAGAAATGATAATCTGGTATGCAGCTTTTCTCTTGGCACTTTCAATCAGTATGGGACTTTTAATCAGAGCAACCCAGACCTTACCCATTGGTACAGCTTATGCTGTTTGGACAGGGATTGGAGCTGTTGGAACAGCCCTGATAGGTATTCTGATTTTTAAAGAACCGGTAACCTTTCTGCGGTTGTTCTTCCTGACTACTTTAATTGGCTCGATTATCGGACTAAAAGCAGTTTCACACTAAAGAAGCACGATCCCCGCCCTGACAGTAAAAAATACGACAAACCGGAACACTCCTTTCATTCATTTTTTTACTACCTTGCAGTCAATTAGTATATAGGTAAAAATGAAATGAACTAAGGTGAATGAAATGTGTTATTGATGTGAGTATAATTTATTTTGTGGATAAACATCAAACAATAATATAAAATAACAATAAACCTATTGATTAAAATACAACATGGCAACACAGAAAAAAATAACTAAAGTAGGGGATGTTGAGTCCTCCGGCACCCCAAGGGGAGGCAAAGTATTCGAAGCCAGCGCTGAAAGCAAAGCAAAAGCCAAACAACTCAGGCTTTTTGCATTTTTAGCGTGGATCCTTGCTATGGCAGGACAAATCTTTGCCATACTGAAACTGCTCAATGATGAGTACCTGGTTTATTTAATTATTGCCATTGTTGTCATTTTAGCATTGGCGATAACCGGTTCATATCTATGGAAAAAAGCGAACAGGCTCGATCCTGCATCCGAAAAACAGAAGGTTAAATTCTTTATTCAAAATCAGTTAGGCGCCATTATGGGCGTTTTGGCATTTTTACCTTTGGTGATCATGATTTTCACCAACAAAAATTTAAGCAAACAAACCAAAGGAATTGCAGGCACCATTGCAGTTGTTGCACTCCTGGTAGCAGGCATTACTGGGGTTGACTTCAATCCACCCTCTGTAGAGCAATATACAGAGCAAACAAAGGAAATTGAACTTCTTAACAACGGTTTTAATAATGTATACTGGACTCCCTCAGGTACAAGGTATCACCTTTACCCGGATTGTTCCTATATTAATACCGACAGAACTGCTGAAATTTTTGAAGGAACTGTAGCCAGCGCAAGAGAATTAAAAAACATAACGGAGTTGTGCAGCCGTTGTCGGGAAAGATCAATGAAAGAAAAGGGTATTTCAGAAGAAGATCTACAATCGAAATTAACCGAGGAATTGTCCAATATACTGGAATAACCATGGGAAAATGGGTGGATAAAGCAGAAAAATATATTGACGAATCTGCTGAAAAAATATACAATAGTGACACCTACAGGAAAGCGGATAAGTCGTTTGAAGAAGTCACAAAAAAAATTTTTCGCAAAGCGGGACGATGGTGGGGAAAATCGAAACGATAAAAAGGTGTTTTGACCATCCAAAACCAGGAAATCATTCCGCTGAAACAATTCTGCTTATTCTACTGTTTTGGGGCGATGAGTACGTTTTAAAACTCCTCCCTTTTTTTCATGATAAAACAAAAAATTTCATGCGATATATAGAAAAAAGTATTAACCGTATGCTATTCTTTTCATTTCTGAAACGCAAAATCCCGTAATACTTTTTCTTATAAAAAATTAGCGTTATTTTTGTAACTGATTTTTTTGATTTTTAACTACATACTTATAAAAAAAATAATTTATGACAAAGCATGTATATACTTTTGGAGCTGGAAAAGCCGAAGGAAAAGCTGATATGAAAAACCTTCTGGGCGGAAAAGGAGCAAACCTGGCAGAAATGAATCTGATCGGAGTACCTGTACCTCCCGGTTTTACAATTACTACTGAAGTTTGTACCCTGTACAACGAACAAGGTCAGAAAAAAACGTTTGACTTGATCAAGCAGGAAGTGGAAGCAGCTGTGGCTATGGTTGAAAAACTGACTGAAACAACATTCGGAGATAAAAACAATCCCTGTTTACTGTCGGTTCGTTCCGGTGCCCGAGCATCGATGCCGGGGATGATGGATACTGTATTGAATCTGGGGATGAATGATGATGCAGTGGAAGGAATTGCAAGAAAATCAGGAAATTCGCGTTTTGCATGGGATTCATACCGCCGTTTTGTTCAGATGTATGGCGACGTGGTTATGGAAATGAAACCTGCCAGCAAGGAGGAACACGATCCATTTGAAGAAATTATTGATGAACTAAAAGAAGAAAAAGGAATACAACTGGATACTGATTTTTCTACCGAAGACTTGCAGGAACTGGTCAGGCGTTTTAAATCAGCTGTAAAAAAAGTTACCGGGAAAGACTTTCCTGTTAACCCATGGGAGCAACTCTGGGGAGCTGTCGCTGCCGTATTTAATAGCTGGAATAATCCGAGGGCTATCCTGTATCGCCGTTTGGAACAAATTCCTGATGAATGGGGAACAGCAGTAAACGTTCAGGCTATGGTGTTCGGTAATATGGGCGAAAATTCAGCAACCGGTGTAGCCTTTACACGTGACGCAGCAACCGGAGAGGATGTTTTTAACGGAGAATACCTGATCAATGCACAAGGCGAGGATGTGGTGGCAGGAATCCGGACTCCTCAACAAATTACCCTTGCAGGCTCAAAAAAATGGGCCGAATTACAGGGCATTTCAGAACAGGACAGGGCAGCAAATTATCCTTCACTGGAAGAAGCTATGCCTTCCATCTATAAACAACTGGAAAAAACTCAGCAAAAGCTGGAAGACCATTACAAGGATATGCAAGACCTCGAATTTACCATTCAGGAAGGAAAATTGTGGTTATTGCAAACCCGAAATGGGAAACGTACTGGCGCAGCTATGGTTAAAATTGCTGTAGATATGTTAAACCAGGGAAGTATCGATGAAAAAACAGCACTCAAACGAATTGACGCAAATAAGCTGGACGAACTGTTACACCCTGTTTTTGAAGGTTCTGCCATAAAGAAAGCCAATGAACTGGCCAAAGGATTACCAGCATCACCTGGTGCTGCTACCGGGCAGGTCGTTTTCTTTGCCGATGAAGCAGATAAATATCCTGCCTCTGTACTTGTCAGAGTTGAAACCTCTCCCGAAGACCTGGAAGGAATGCATATAGCAAAAGGAATCCTTACTGCCAGAGGAGGGATGACCTCACATGCTGCTGTCGTAGCCCGCGGAATGGGGAAATGCTGCGTTTCCGGAGCTGGCTCAGTAAAGGTAAATTACAAAACACGGGTCATGACCATCGATGGGAGAGAATTTAAGGAAGGAGACTGGATCTCTCTCGATGGATCTACCGGAAAAGTATACGAAGGAAAAGTAGATACAAAAGATCCGGAACTGAGCGGCGACTTCGGGAAAATTATGGAATTGGCCGATAAATACACACGTATGAGCATCCGTACAAACGCAGATACTCCAAAAGATGCACAAATAGCACGTAAATTCGGAGCAACAGGAATCGGCTTGTGCCGCACCGAACATATGTTCTTTGAAGGTGTACGAATTAAAGCCGTACGCGAAATGATCCTGGCTAAAGAAGAAAAAGACAGACGTAGGGCTCTTGAAAAAATTCTTCCCTACCAGAGAGAAGACTTTGAGGGAATTCTTGAGGCTATGGAAGGCTATGGTGTTACTATTCGTTTGCTCGATCCACCACTCCACGAATTCGTACCTCAAGAAGAAGCAAACCAAAAAGAAATGGCCAGGGAAATGGGAATCACCCCTGAACAGGTTAAGGCTTTAGTCGATGACCTGCATGAATTAAACCCGATGCTTGGACACCGCGGGTGTCGCCTGGGAAATACATATCCTGAAATTACAGAAATGCAGGCAAGAGCTATCATCGAAGCAGCTGTTAACCTGAAAAAAAGAGGAGTGGATGCACGGCCTGAAATTATGGTTCCCCTGATCGGTACTGTGAAAGAACTCAAACTACAAGCCGATATCATCCACGAAACTGCAAAAAAAGTATTCCAGGAAAAAGGTTCTGAAGTAGATTACCTGGTAGGTACCATGATTGAAGTACCACGGGCTGCCATTACAGCTGATCAGATCGCTGAAGTAGCTGAGTTCTTCTCCTTCGGAACCAATGACCTGACACAAATGACCTTTGGTTATTCACGCGATGACGCCGGAAAATTCCTCCCGGTTTACATCAACAAAGGAATCCTGAAAAATGACCCCTTCCAGATCCTCGACCAGGAAGGTGTGGGACAACTTGTTCGAATGGGTGTCGAAAAAGGCAGAAAAACAAAACCCGGACTTAAAGTGGGAATCTGTGGAGAACACGGAGGAGAACCTTCTTCGGTTATGTTCTGCGACTCTGTTGGAATGGATTATGTTAGTTGCTCTCCTTTCCGCGTACCTATCGCCAGAGTTGCAGCAGCACAGGCTAATATTTAAAAATAATATCTCAATGAATGAAAGGGCAGCCAGATAGCTGCCCTTTCATTATCTGCGAAAATGTAAGCATTCTATATTGATCGCTACTAAAAAACCACCGTTCCTAAAAATTATATGAATATCTGATGAAACGAGCATAATAAACCTATGCAAATTCCATCTGATACCTTTTAAAGAAAATAATTTCGATAAAATGAAACAGAAAGCTTTTCATAAACTATCCTATGGGTTGTATATTATCTCTACCCATTTCCAGGGGAAAGATGCAGGATACATTGGCAACACAGCATTTCAGGTAACTTCAGCCCCTCCTCAGATAGCCATCAGTTGCCACAAAAAAAATGCATCTACTGAAAAAATTTTACAAAGTAAAAGCTTTGCCATTTCTGTACTGAAAAAAGAGACTGACACTTCCCTGATTGGAAAATTTGGCTTTATGTCGAGCGATGAAACAGACAAGTTCCTTCACCTCATGACAAAAACCGCGACAACAGGAGCACCCATCGTGCTGGATTCAACCATAGCCTGGTTCGACTGCCAGGTAATTTCAACACACGATGTAGGAACACATATTCTCATAATTGGAAAGGTACTGAATTATGATATCATTTCAGACGAAGATCCACTCACCTACGACTACTATCGTGCCAAATACAAAATGCTTGCGCCCAAAAATGCTCCTACGTATTTGGAGAAAAATCTATCCGAAGCAGAAACTCAAAATTCAGAACAGTTAGATCAGACTCAACATAAAAATGAACCGACACCTGCTGCAAGGGAACAGACAGAAAAATCCACTGCAACGTATACATGCACAATTTGCGGGTTTCAATACAACCCGGAAGAGGGTGACCCAGCTCTGGGTATACCTCCCGGAACAGCTTTTGATGATTTACCCGATGACTATAAATGTCCTATTTGCAATGCTGGCAAAGATTATTTCAGGAAGGATTAATCTTCAGGCCTGGCCTCCTACCCTATAATCCGCGATGCGTTCCATCGCAATAAGGTTTATTTTTCGACTGCTTGCACTGACAGAGCCATGCATCTTTTTTTTCTTCCACGGTAAATGATAGTGGAGCAAACGCTGACCCCTTGTGCGATCCATCACAAAATGGCTGATTGTTACTTTTCCCACAAGCACACCAGTAATACGTGCCGGGTTCCAGGGTAACCTTTACAGGTACTTTTGCCGCAATTTTTGGTTTTTCCATATGATTTTCATTTTATTAAACTCTTCACTCTGTTCTCCCGGGGAAACTCATCCCAAACACTTTTCATTTTAGTTTTACATCGAAGCAATCAGAATACACTTTAACTGAATTTTGTGCTGATGAGTTTGATAAATTCATCTCTGGTAGCGTTTTTCTGAAAAGCTCCGGTGAAATCGGAAGTAGTGGTGATGGAATGCTGTTTCTGTATTCCGCGCATTTGCATACAAAGATGCTGAGCCTCAATAACAACAGCCACCCCTAAAGGCTTTAAGGTATCATGAATACATTCCTTAATTTGAGAAGTCAACCGTTCCTGTACCTGCAACCTTCGCGCAAAAACATCAACCACACGTGCAATCTTACTTAATCCGGTAATGGTTCCATTCGGAATATAGGCAACATGTGCTTTACCGAAAAAAGGCAAAAGGTGATGCTCACACATGGAATAAATTTCAATGTCTTTCACAATAACCATCTGCCGATAATCCTCTTTAAACATAGCTGAACGTAAAATTTCAACCGGATCGGTTTTGTATCCCTGCAATAAAAATTGCATGGCTTTAGCTACTCGCTCAGGAGTTTTGTCAAGACCTTCGCGCGATATATCTTCTCCAATAATAGCTAATATATTACGATAATTTTCCGAAAGTTCTTTCGTAATTTCTGCGTCAAAAACTTCAATCTTTTCGTAACCGTTCGAATGATTCACCTCTGATGTACACATACATTTTCTTTTCATACAAAGATTGATATTTTTTTAGAGAATATGGTAAAATAAAAAAAAAATGGAGAAAAATAGCCAGTAATAAATCACACATTTAAAAAAAATGATCATTTGCCAATAAAATATTTTAAAATCACACAATAATATGAAATTATAAAAGTTATTATCTTGACCATTTTGTATGAGAAAATTAATTGTTTTTCTTTGCCAAATTAAACCACTTTGTTAGAATGATAGTAGTTACAGGAGCCGCCGGATTCATTGGCAGCTATTTAGTCGGAAAACTAAATCAAGCCGGATATTCAGATTTAATTTTAGTTGATCGTTTTGACGACCCTTCAAAAGACCTGAATCTTTTCAATAAAAAGTACCTGAAATTCATTGATCGTACTTTATTTTTCAAATGGCTCATCAAGCATGCATCAGAAGTAGAGTTTATTTTCCACATGGGTGCTCGCACCGATACCGTTGGCCAGGAGCCTGAGCTTTACCAGCAGTTGAATCTGATCTATTCGCAAAGGCTTTGGAATATCTGTTCCGAGATTCAGGTTCCTTTGCTCTATGCGTCGTCTGCAGCCACCTATGGAAACGGCGAAGTGGGGTTCTCCGATTCACACAACAATGTTACCAATCTGCGTCCGTTAAATCTCTATGGCTGGTCAAAGCACGACTTTGATGTATGGGCACTTAAACAAGTCCGTACTCCCCCGTTTTGGACGGGACTAAAATTTTTTAATGTCTATGGTCCAAATGAGTACCATAAAAAAAGAATGGCTTCAGTCATTTTTCACGCCTATCAAACCATACAGAAAACACAAAAAATGAAGCTGTTCAAGTCTCATCACAAAGATTATAGAGATGGCGAACAAAGCCGCGATTTTATATTCGTAGATGATATTGCTGAAGTTATGATTTACTTCATGCACCATCAAAAGAATTCAGGAATTTACAATGTGGGAACAGGAAAGGCACGTTCATTCCTCGATTTAACACATGCTGTTTTTGATAGCCTTCAAATCAATCCGGAAATTTCATTTATTGATACTCCTGTGGATTTACGCGGACGTTATCAGTATTTTACCGAGGCAGAAATAGCTAAATTACGGGAAATAGGTTACACGAAACCTTTTACCGAGCTCGAAGAAGGCGTTGATTTGTATGTTAATAAATATTTAGTCTCGGAAAGCTGTTATTAACATATTTTTCTATTCTCAGAAGATCTTGTGAGAAGGATTAACAACCAATATCCTCCTGTATTTATTTCGTGTGAAAATCGATCACTTTCTGTATAGCCTTCACACAAACAGGGCAAAATTCTCTGGCATGGTTGCTTTTCATGCGGCAATCCATAAAGGGGCTATAAATACCCTTTGCCATATATCCACCTCCTTCGAAAACACCAATCGACTGATTATATTTCAACTCACGGGGAGTGGGAACAGGAATGGAATCGCCCATCATATTCTTCCATTTTGAGTTAAAATCAACCAAAGTGGTTAAGTTGGGTTCCCAGGGCTCAATTTCCAGATTATAAAAATTTTCATAGGCTACCGATGAATTATAATACTCATCTCCCAGTCCAGCAAACCCGTGTCCAAATTCATGCACAAAAACCTCACGGGTAAGTCGGTTATCGGAAGTACAAACATTTAAAAAGTTATAAAAACCTCCCCCTCCATACCTCTCGGAATTGACCAGGATGTATATATGATCGTATGGAACTGTCGCTGCAGCATCGTAAATGGAACGCATGTCGCTGGTGGTTAAATAACGGGGAACATCAAAAGTAAAAAAGGATGAATTGAACACTGTATTTTTATAAATCCCCTCGCCGGGAATGTCTGTCCCCGATTCCAGGGAAGGCGTTAACACTGCTCGCACATTAAATTTTTCTTTCTCCGAACGGAATGGCTCTTCTTCAAATAAATAACCAGCTACCCGCCGGGCATCTTCCACAAATTTTCCCATTTCCCCAGCCATATATCCTTCTGCCAAAATGACCAGATCAACTTTGTTTTCAGGCTTCCCTGATTCCAGTATCGATTCAGTCTTATAAGTCATCCCATGTTCACGAATGATAAAATAATCATCCGGATCAATTTCAGTAGAATAAATGGTTTTAAATCCACCCTCCCATTCCCGAATATCAATCTCAAGCAGAACCTTTTTTTGGGGAAATGGAAATATGGCTGCATGATAAAAAGTTCTGAATGACTCCCTGGCCTCAGGTGTGGTTTGCCACTCCTGAAAAAGAGTACTCATTCCTTTTGAATAGATAAGCCTTCCCGATTGACTGTCGGATACACGAAAACGACAATTCCCATATTGCAGGCTATCAATTAAATTAACCTGGGAACCAGCCCAGTATGGTTCCTGCTTTAATTGAGCAGGATATACTGTCACCTGGTTCGCGTTTCCACCCAACAAAAAATCAAACCGGAGTGATTTTGCACAAAAAAATTCTGAAAAAATAATCTGACCAGTCGACTGAAAGGAAGAAAAAATGAGAATTAATAAAAATATCCTGATCATTTCCGTAAGCATTTAGTATTTTTGGCTAAAATAATATAAGGAGATAGATAATGAGACCGCTTTATAAATTTTTTCTTGAAAATATCCGTGAAATAGACCAGTTCACATCAGTGGCCAAACCTGTATCGGCATTATCAGTACTGATCATCATTGTTCTTTTAGCCTGGATCGGACATTTTTTAACCCGGTATGTTATTGTACGCATTTTTTCCCGTATTGCCCGTCGCACAAAAACCACCTGGGATGACATTTTGGTTAACCGAAAGGTATTCCGAAATCTTGCTCACCTGGTTCCTGCCTTAATTATTTATTATTCAGCCGATTTTGCTTACCCTGAAATTCATCAGAATATAAATGAACTTAGTGATACAGCAATTTCCATGCTTTCAAGAGATTATTACTTTTCACTATCCGGTTTTCTAAACACCATAGCCAAAATTTATTTTATTTTTATTTTCATATTTTCCCTGAATTCTTTTCTCAACGCGACACTTGATATATACAATACCACCTCCTTTGCCAAGAACAGACCAATTAAGGGGTATATTCAGTTATTTAAAATACTAATTTTCTCCTTATCAGGAATTCTGATTGTATCCATTCTGCTGGACAGGGATCCTACGGTATTAATTGCCGGACTCGGAGCTATGGGAGCCGTTTTGCTTTTAATTTTTAAAGATTCTATTCTGGGATTTGTCGCCTCTATTCAGCTATCAGGAAATAACATGGTAAAAATGGGCGATTGGATTGAAATGCGCAGCCATGGAGCTGACGGAACAGTAATCGATATTACCCTGAATACGGTAAAAGTACAAAACTGGGATCGAACCATCTCAACCATCCCGACCTATGCCATGGTAAGCGATTCATTCATCAACTGGAAGGGCATGGAAGAATCGGGAGGAAGAAGAATTAAACGCGCAGTTAATATCGATATGAACAGCATCAAACTTTGTGATACAGCCCTCTTGAACAGATTGGAGAAATTCCTGCTGATCAGAGATTATGTAAAAGAGAAAGAAAAAGAGATCAGAGAATACAATCAAAAAAGAAATATATCAGAAGATGATATCGTGAGTGGCAGGAAACAGACAAACATTGGAATTTTCAGAAAATACCTGGAAATGTATTTACGTCAACATCCCATGATAAACAATGATATGACTTTTCTCGTTCGACATCTTCATCCAACGGAAAAAGGACTTCCCCTGGAAATTTATGTTTTTTGTAAAGACAAAGCCTGGGCCCGTTATGAATCCATTCAGGCAGATATATTTGACCATATCCTGGCCGTTATTTCTGAATTCGATCTGCGAATTTTTCAGGAACCTACCGGCTCCGATTTTTCAAGAGCATTTCTTGCCAACAAAACCCAGCCTGTAAATTAATTGGAATACTTTCACCCTGGTTAAACGATTTAAACCAGGTAAATAAACTCATTACTCAGATTTCACCCCGATACATGAATTGTACTTTTTCACGTATTGAATAAAATAGACCCGTGACAATTTTTCGCCATGAACAGAGATCGCTAATAGAGTATGCAATTATGAGCAGGTTTATCCCTATTGAGATTAGTAATTGTAATTTTTTAATACATTTGCGTTACAATTTGTAAATAAAGTAATGCTATTGAAACATGAATAATGCAGATTACCTCGAACAGCCAGCCGATATTGATCAGCTGGATGAAAAAATACTCAAGCTGATCACCCGGAATGCGCGCATACCTTTTCTGGAAGTTGCACGAGAGTGTGGCGTTTCTGGCGCAGCCATTCATCAACGGGTGCAAAGACTGCTGAACATTGGGGTTATCACAGGAAGTGAATTCATTGTTGATCCTCAAAAGTTGGGATATAATACCTGCGCATATATGGGAATCTACCTTGAAAAAGCGAAATTCCACAAACAGGTAGTCGCTGCCATGAGCAAAATTCCGGAGATAGTAGAATGCCATTATACCACCGGACAATATGCAATATTTATTAAAATACAGACCAAAACCAACAAGCATCTAAAAAAACTTATCGATGAAGAACTTCAGGAAATTGAAGGAATAGCCAGAACTGAAACCTATATGTCTCTGGAAATGAATTTCAAACGTCAGGTACCAATAAAATAAAGGTAAGAAATTCATTTTAATCATGCTCGTTTCATCTGATGTAAAAACAAAAAAAATGACACTCAGAAACAATTTAGACGAAGTCGACCTGAAAATACTGGACATAATCACACAAAATGCCCGGATCCCATTTAAAGATGTTGCCCGTGAGGTGGGTATTTCAAGAGCAGCTGTTCATCAAAGAGTAAACCGTATGATTGAACTCGAGGTTATCATCGGTTCGGGATATCACATCAATCCCAATAAGGTTGATTTTAAAACCTGCAGTTATATAGGTATCTATCTGGAAAAAGGTGACCTGTTTACTGAAGTGGTTGAACAATTAAAAAGAATCCCGGAAATTGTAGAATGCCATTACACAACCGGTCAGTATGCAATTTTTGTAAAAGTATATGCCAAGGATAATGAGCATCTTAAAAACATACTGAGCAGTCAGGTACAAAAAATTCAGGGGATTGCCAGTACAGAAACATTTATCTCACTGGAACAAACTTTCAAGCGGGAAATTCCAGTGAATAGTTAGTTTCGCTGCCTGATTGCTTCATAGATCATCAGACCGGCAGCAACAGAAACATTCAGCGACTCAATTGTACCTAACAGAGGGATAGAAACTTGTTGATCAACCATTTTGAGCACCGCATCGGATATTCCCATGTTCTCAGCTCCCATTACAATGGCCAGGGGGCCTCTCATTTCTGAAGAGGTATAATTAACAGTAGCCTTTTCATTCGCAGCTACGATCCGTATACCTGATTCTTTCAAATACCGAATCGTTGAAGTCAAACTTTTTACTTTACATACAGGCAGGGAATGAATAGCACCTGCTGATGTCTTTACAACGTCAGCACCTATGTGAGCCGTTCCTTTTTCAGGTATTACTATGGCCTGAACTCCTCCGCATTCAGCTGTTCGTACAATAGCTCCAAAATTCCTGACATCAGTAATCTGATCTAAAATCAAAAGAAATGGATCAACACCTTTTTCAAATAAACCTGGCACCAGTATTTCAACATTTGCATATTCCAACGCTTGCAAAACAGCCAAAACACCCTGATGATTTTTTCTGGTAATCCTGTTTATTTTTTCAACCGGAACAAACTGAAAAGAGATCTCATTCTCTCTGATCATTCGAAAAAGTTCTGTAAACAGAGCATTGTCAAGGCCTTTTTTTATCCAGACTTTTTCTATTGACCGTCCACTTCTGATAGCTTCCATCACTGCCCGGGTACCATAAATAAAATCATCTTTATTCATTACCAGTATTTTTTTGATTTCCAATTCTCCAATTCCTCATGCTCCTCTTCCCACCTCTCCATAACCAGGGATAATTCTTTTTTTAAGCCTTCGTATTGCTCAAAAAAACTGTTCTGATCCTCTCCGCTTGCTGAAACCAGAATTTCATCCATTTCAGAGATCTTGATTTCAAGCTTTCCTATAATCTCCTCTGTCCGGGAAACCTGCTTTTCCAATCGTGAAATATTCCGGTTTATTTTTTTTTGCTCTTCGTAACTGATTGCTCCGGCTTGAAGGATTGAATTTTCATGAAGGTTCCAGGCAGCTTGTTTAGCCCGGTTTGCTGTTTCCAGTTCCTTCAGGGTAACCATTTGCTTTTTCTGCAAGAATTCATAAATGCCTCCTAAATGTTGCTTTATTTTTTTATTGCGAAATTCATAAACACAACTAACCAGGCCATCCAGAAAATCCCGGTCATGTGAGACAACAATCAAAGTTCCATTAAAATCGATCAGTGCTTCCTTTAAAATCTCTTTTGATTTCATGTCGAGGTGGTTAGTAGGCTCATCAAGGACTAGTAAATTAACAGGTTCAAGCATCAGGCGAATCATTGCCAGCCTCGATTTTTCACCACCACTAAGTACTTTTACTTTTTTCCCCGTATCATCTCCTGAAAAAAGAAAAGCGCCAAGTAAATCTCTTATTTTTGTTCGCGCATCACCTGTAGCCACTTCATCAACTGTTTCCAAGACTGTCTTTTCCTCATTAAGCAACTGAGCCTGATTTTGAGCGAAATAACCAATTTTCACCTGATGCCCCTCCTTCATGATTCCCTGATATCCGATTTGTTGTAAAATGATACGAACCAAGGTAGTCTTCCCTTCTCCATTTCGCCCCACAAATGCAACCTTGTCTCCACTCTCAATCAGAAGATTGACATTATCCAGAACAAGATGATTCCCATATAATTTGCTGATATTTTTTGCATCAAGAACAACGCGCCCCGATCGTGGAGCAGAGGGAAATTTAATTTTGATAGCTGACTTGTCCTCATCCTCAACCTCAATCCGTTCCAGTTTTCCAAGCTGCTTAATGCGCGATTGTACCTGAACGGCTTTGGTAGCCTTATACCTAAACCGTTCAATAAACTTTTCTGTATCCTCAATCATTTTTTGCTGGTTCCGGTATGCTGCCAGCTGAACCTCACGTTGCTCAGCTTTCCATTTCACAAAAGAGGAATAGTTCATCTTTTGATCTGTAATTTTCCCCAATGTGATTTCCAGCGTACGCGTGCAAACCGCATTGAGAAAAGCTTTGTCATGCGAAACCAATACCACGGCTCCTTTATAATTTTTCAAAAAGTTTTCAAGCCATTGGATGGACTCAATATCAAGATGATTGGTTGGTTCATCAAGTAAAATAACATCAGGTCTTTTTAATAGCAGTTTAGCCAGTTCAATACGCATTCTCCACCCTCCGCTAAACTCAGAAGTCAGCCGCTCAAAATCACTTCTTTCAAAACCCAACCCGAGTAAAGTTTGCTCTATGTTTACATGGTAGGTGTCTCCTCCGAGAAGCGAATACCGTTCATTTAATTCGGCTATCTGATCCAGTTTCTTCAGGTAATCATCCGAATGATAATCTGTTGCAACAGAAATTTCATGTTGAACCGTTGATATTTTTTTCTCTATCTCCAAAATCTCCTCAAATGCCCATACAGTTTCTCCCAATACTGTTCTGGAATCAACAGTCTTCATCTCTTGTGGCAAATATCCCACAACGGTATCCTTTGGTATAATCACTTCCCCCTGGTTAGGGGCAAGTAACCCGGCAATCAACTTCAATAAGGTTGTTTTCCCGGCTCCATTCTTCCCAATTAAGCCGATTCGATCATCCCGTTGGATAAGAAAACTTGATTCTCTGAGCAAATCGAAACCGCCAAAACTGACTTGTATTTTTTCTAGTGAAATCATTATTCCTGATAAAAGCAGGCAAAGATAACGATTATAGATGAATCAGAGTGAGCGTCAAAGAATCAATAAAACTTTCGGATGAAAAAGAAGAAAGGGGAAAGCGATGGACGCTTTTTGAAGATGATTGATGATTTACAAACCCCTAAACAAAACCAATCATAAATACAGAAGATGCTTTCCCCTTATAATTTTATTACTGAAAATAAAACCAAACATTAAATCATTCAAATGTAAAGAAAAAGTTTCTACTAATGCAATTTTTTTTACAAAAAAATACAAACTTATTGCTGTAAAACACATTTTTTTGAAAAATCCGGATACAATTCATAATTAGAGAAATCAGATTTGATTTAAAATTAATGCTCAAAACCCTGTAAATACTATCTTTGCCAAAAAAAAGTGGCAAGAAAAAAGAAAAAACCATTCTACGAAAAAATAAGGATCGATGATATTGGGGCAGAAGGGAGAGCCCTTGCAAAAGTGAATGATCTGGTTGTATTCACAAAACTGGCAATACCAGGCGATATCGTTGATTTGCAGGTCATACGCAATCGCAAAAAGTACCAGGAAGCTCTGGTTACTCAAATTCATGAATACTCAAAAGACAGGGTTAAAGCTTTTTGCAGTCATTTTGGAATATGTGGAGGATGCAAATGGCAGATCCTTCCTTACGAAAAACAGCTGTATTATAAGCAAAAACAAGTTGAAGACCAGTTAAAAAGAATTGGCAGGGTTGACATTCCTCCTGTGAATCCCATATTAGGTTCAGCCCATCATACCTTTTACAGGAATAAACTTGAATTTACCTTTTCAGACAAGAGGTGGCTCATGACTGAAGAAATAACTTCAGAAAATGAAATCATGAATACCAATGCATTGGGATTTCATGTTTCTGAAAGATTCGATAAAGTAGTCAACATAGAAAAATGTTGGCTTCAGCCTGCACCATCCAATGAGATTCGAAATTTTATTTATCAATATGCCCTGAATAATAACCTGGAATTTTTTAGCATCCAACAAAAAACAGGTTTTTTACGCACGTTAATTATCCGCACCAGCTCCCGGGGGGAGATCATGGTCATTCTCTCTTTTTTCAAAGAAGACCCGGAAAAAAGGATTGCACTTCTTCAAACGTTACATAAACAATTCCCTGAAATAACTTCCCTCCTGTATGTTATCAACAAAAAAGGAAACGACACCCTTTATGACCAGGAGATTATTCCTTTCTCGGGAAGGAATCAAATTATTGAAGAAATGGGGTCTTTGAAATTTAAAGTTGGGCCAAAAAGTTTTTACCAGACCAATTCAGAGCAGGCTTACAAATTGTATCAAACAGTGCTTCAGTTTGCCGGATTAACAGGAAACGAGATCGTTTACGACTTGTATACGGGAACCGGAACCATTGCTGGGTTCATTGCAAAACATGCGATGAAAGTAATTGGAGTTGAATATGTTCCGGAAGCCATCGAAGATGCAAAAGAGAATGCCTTATTGAATAGTATTACAAATGCAGCGTTCTATTCCGGCGACATAAAAGATATCCTGACTCCTGGATTTATACAGCAACATGGGCATCCTGAGGTCATCATAACTGATCCGCCACGTGCTGGTATGCATGGTGATGTAATCAAGTTATTGCTCGACATTTCACCAAGAAAAATTGTGTACGTAAGCTGTAATCCTGCCACGCAAGCCCGGGATATTTCTCTTTTAAACGAGAAATACGTCATCAAAAAGATTCAGCCGGTTGATATGTTTCCACATACCCATCATGTTGAAAATGTTGTATGGCTGGAGCGAGAAGGATAATACAAAAAAGGTGGCCATTTTTTTGACCACCCTATTTATATTAAAAAAAACCACTACCCAAGATAAGTTTTTAATAATTTGCTTCTTGAAGTATGCCGCAGACGTCGGATCGCCTTTTCTTTTATTTGCCTGACTCTTTCGCGGGTAAGTGCGAATCTTTCGCCAATTTCTTCCAACGTCATTTCCTGACATCCAATTCCAAAGAAGAGACGAATAATATCAGCTTCCCTTTCGGTGAGGGTAGCTAAAGCTCGGTGAATTTCGCGGGCAAGAGACTCCTGAATCAATGATTTGTCGGCATTCGGAGAGTCATTATTGACCAATACATCGAGCAAACTGTTGTCTTCACCATCAACAAATGGTGCATCAACAGACACATGCCTACCTGACACCCTCAGTGTATCTGAGACTTTTTCGGCAGGTAAATCCATTGAGTCAGCCAACTCTTCCGGAGATGGTTTTCGTTCATGTTCCTGCTCAAATTTTGAAAAAGCTTTATTAATTTTATTCAGTGATCCAACCTGGTTTAATGGTAACCTGACAATACGCGATTGTTCAGCCAACGCCTGTAAAATAGATTGTCTAATCCACCAAACGGCATAGGATATGAATTTAAATCCGCGCGTTTCGTCAAACTTTTCAGCGGCTTTTATCAGTCCAAGGTTTCCTTCATTAATCAGGTCAGGAAGACTCAATCCCTGGTTCTGGTATTGTTTTGCAACCGAAACGACAAAACGAAGGTTTGCCCGTGTCAATTTCTCCAAAGCTGCCTGATCACCCTTTTTGATGCGCTGGGCCAATTCAACTTCTTCTTCAACTGTGATAAGCTCTTCCTTTCCAATTTCCTGTAAATACTTATCAAGTGAAGCACTTTCACGATTCGTGATAGATTTTGTGATCTTTAGCTGTCTCATAAACTCTCCTTAAAAACGTGCAAATATAGAACATTAATCCTTTTCAAAAAGGGAGCAGGCAATCCAAAAATGTCATTTTTAATGGTTTGTTAAAGGTACTTTATACAATTATTATTCCACACCAAAAACAAAGTAGGCCAACTCGCCATTGGGGTAAACACCTTCTACCAAAATACCGCCTTTTGCGTTTCCGATCTCTCGTTTGAAATCATTAACCTCATACATGGGTATTTTGTTCACATGAGTTATAATAAATCCTTTTTTTAACCCTGCATCCATGAGCTTGCCCCTGTTTAATTCTGTTATTTTAATTCCAAAATCTAAGTTTAAATTTTGTTTATCCTTGCTGTTAATCATTTCAAAACGGGCACCTAAAACAGTAACGTTATCGCGAACAATTTGTGTATCACCATGTCTATTACGTAAGGTTACTGAAAATTGTTTCCGGTCTCCGTTTCTTTTTACCACAATTTTTACATCATCGCCCGGACGGAACCGGCTTACTTTTTCCTGCAATTCGGCAGAAGAATTTACAGGCTCACCTGCCACACTTACAATGATGTCTCCCTGCTTGATTCCAGCTTCCTTAGCAGCACCATTTTCAGTTACCGCAGCCACAAAAACACCTTCTAATTTATCAAGGCCTTCATTTTCGACAATTGCAGAGGTCACATCAGTAATATTCACCCCAAGCAAAGCACGCTGAACCTCCCCGAATTCTTTCAGATCCTCCACCACTTTTTTTACAATGGTGACCGGAACAGCAAAGGAATACCCGGTGTAAGACCCTGTACGTGATGCAATAGCTGTATTAATCCCTACAAGATTCCCCTGCTGGTTAACCAATGCTCCGCCACTGTTTCCAGGATTCACCGCTGCATCGGTCTGGATAAATGACTCAATGGAATACTGATCGGTATTGATGCCTAAATTTCGAGCCCGGGCACTGATAATACCTGCTGTTACTGTAGAAGTAAGGTTAAATGGATTGCCCACAGCAAGTACCCACTCCCCCAGTTTTAAATCATCTGAGTTCCCGTAAGTAAGGTAAGGAAGCTTTTCAGCTTCAATTTTAAGCAAAGCCAGATCTGTAGAAGGGTCTGCTCCAATAAGTCGGGCATCATACTCCTCCTTATTATTTAATATGACTTTAATTTTCTGTGAGTTTTCAATAACGTGATTGTTCGTTACAATGTAACCGTCTTCTGTTAAAATCACACCTGATCCGTATCCCATAGCCAGTTGAGGTTCCTGACGCCCAAATCCGAAAAATTCGTCAAAAAACGGATTTCCACTCGACCATCCTCCTCCTCGTAATGATTGCGTGGCAATATGAACCACAGCATGGACTGAATTCTCAGCAGCAAATGTCAAATCGGGAAGTTGCTGTTGACTGTTGGCCGGAAGATTTACAAAACGCATTGGCTGGTCTTCTGTCACAGTAATCACCTGTGCCTTACTAAAAAATGAACTGTACAGCCAGACAGCCAAAAATGCACTGGTTAAAACCAGTAAAAACATCAACGTATATTTTCTTGTATTTTTCATAGTATAAATTTTAATTTTTCAAAGTATTGGGTATAACGCAAATAATTTGCCAGTGTTTTTACAATTATCTGACATCTCAGTTGATTTTGCAATTTTTAACAACTCAATGCCTTATTTGCGTATAGAAACTGCGAAAAAAAAATTTACCTGAAACTTTGTCAGTCAATCGTCAGGATTTATAATTCAGGAACAATAAACCATTTGGAATCCAGTTCAGGAGGTTCGTATCCAGCAATATATTCCAGGGCTTCTACAGCATCTTTAGCTACAAAATAGAGGGATCTGTATATCTCTTTTGAAAACTTCTCGTCAAATGAATGTTCAAACTGTTGCAAGAGGTAGTTAAAAAAACTATTGGTATTCACGAAAACCACTGGCTTTTTATGATAATCCAGCTGCCGCAAAGTTAAAACTTCAAGGATTTCCTCGAGAGTACCAAAACCTCCCGGGAGCGCAATAAATGCATCAGATATTTCACGCATTTTTGCTTTTCTTTCCTGCATATCGCCGGTAGTAATAACTTCATGAGCATTTCCAGAAGCCAGAGATCGTTTAACGAACCGCTCCGGTATGACTCCAATAGTCCGGGCACCTGCATTTGCTGCAGCCAGGGTAACTATTTCCATCAATCCCACATTAGCTCCTCCATTCACTAATGTATGCCCTTGCTCACCAATTAATTTCCCCAACAATTTCGCTTCTTCAACATATACTTGTGCGATGGCATTACTGGAAGAAGAAAAAACGCAGATGTTCATTTCGTCTGACGTTAAGCATCAATATTTGCATAAGTAGCATGATCCTCAATAAATTTTCTCCGTGGCGGCACATCGTCTCCCATAAGCATAGAAAATATGTGATCAGCCTCAGCAGCATTGTCAATGGTTACCTGCTGCAATGTGCGCTTTTCAGGATTCATTGTTGTTTCCCACAGCTGTTCGGCATTCATCTCACCCAACCCTTTGTAGCGTTGGGTATGTATATTGCTTTCCACTCCATCGGCCCATTCATCAATAACTTGTCGGCGTTGTTGTTCTGTCCATGCATAAGTTTCTTTTTTTCCTTTTTTCAGCAGATAGAGAGGAGGGGTGGCTATATAAAGGTATCCGGCTTTGATCAGATCCTGCATATACCTGAAGAAGAATGTCATAATCAATGTGGCAATATGGCTTCCGTCCACATCGGCATCGGTCATGATTATAATCTTATGATACCTGATCTTCTCCATATTTAAGGCTTTGGAATCCTCTTCCGTACCAATAGTAACGCCAAGTGCTGTAAAAATATTTTTAATCTCCTCACTATCAAAGACTTTGTGCTGCATTGCTTTTTCTACGTTCAGAATTTTCCCCCTCAAGGGTAAAATTGCCTGGAATCGTCTGTCCCGGCCTTGTTTAGCAGTTCCACCAGCAGAATCTCCCTCCACCAGAAACACTTCAGTGAGAGAAGGATCTTTTTCAGAACAGTCACTCAATTTTCCTGGCAGGCCACCGCCAGAAAGGGCATTTTTCCGCTGAACCATTTCTCGGGCTTTTCGAGCTGCATGCCTTGCCTGAGCTGCCAGTATAACTTTATTTACAATAATTTTTGCTGATCTGGGATTTTCTTCCAGATAGTGAGCCAAAGCTTCACTCACCGCCTGATCAACTGCCAGGCTCACCTCTGAATTTCCCAGCTTGGTCTTGGTTTGTCCTTCAAACTGAGGCTCTGCGACTTTCACTGATATAACGGTTGTTAACCCTTCGCGAAAATCATCCCCATTGATATCGAATTTCAACTTCGACAGCATCCCCGACTGTTCGGCATAATTCTTCAATGTACGCGTTAATCCACGC
>Ga0172382_10000531_pt1 | contig 72253 bp, 58 predicted proteins | sample Leawel138RmetaG_FD_122245 | JGI IMG/M metagenome (GOLD analysis project Ga0172382, IMG submission 122245) | Leachate microbial communities from a municipal landfill in Southern Ontario, Canada - Leachate well 138R metaG | ecosystem: Engineered > Solid waste > Landfill > Unclassified | place...
AACGACTTCGCCGGCATGGAGCGGCTGTTCACGAGCTTCTTCGCCAGCATTCCGCACGACTGGTTTCGCAACAACCCAATTGCGCAATACGAGGGCTATTACGCCAGCGTGTTCTACGCCTACTTCGCATCGCTGGGGCTGGACATCGTGCCGGAAGAATCGAGCAACGCCGGGCGGCTGGACATGGCGGTGCGGTTCAACGGCAACGTGTATCTGTTCGAGTTCAAGGTGGTGGAACTCGAACCGGAAGGCGCGGCGCTGGCGCAGATCAAGGCGCGGGGCTATGCGGACAAGTACTGCAACCGCAACGAGCCCATCCACCTCATCGGGGTGGAGTTCAGCCGTGAGCAGCGGCGGGTGGTGGGGTTTGAAGTGGAGACCCAGGCATGAATACGCTGCCCCGCAAGAAACTGCCCATCGGCATCCAGACCTTCGCCAAAATCCGTGAGGACGACTACTACTATGTCGACAAAACGCCCTATGCGCTGAACCTGATCGAGCAGGGCACGCACTACTTCCTGTCGCGTCCGCGCCGCTTCGGCAAGAGCCTGTTCATCGACACGCTGGCGGAGTTGTTTGCGGGCAACGAGGCGCTGTTTCGCGGGCTGTACTGCCATGACCGGTGGAATTGGTCGGTCAAGTATCCGGTGATCCGCATCAGCTTTGCCGAGGGCATCATCGAAAACCGGTCAGAACTGGAGGAGCGTATCGATTTTCTGCTCGCGCACAATGCTGGGCGGCTGGGTTTGGAGCCGTTGCCGACCGGCTCGATCCACAACCGCTTCAGCATCCTGATCGAACGTGCCGAACACGCATTCGGCCAGCGCGTGGTGGTGCTGGTCGATGAGTACGACAAGCCGATTCTCGACAACCTTACCCGCCCGGAACGGGCCCGCCAGATGCGCGACGGGCTGCGCGATCTGTACTCGGTCATCAAGGGCCAGGACGCGCACATCAAGTTTGCGATGCTCACCGGGGTGTCGAAGTTCAGCAAGGTGAGCCTGTTCTCGGGGCTGAATAACCTGTTCGACATTACCGTGTCGCCGACGTACTCGGCGATCTGCGGCTACACCGATACGGATGTGGATACTGTGTTCGCGCCCGAACTGCCCGGTCTGGACCGTGAGCTGATCCGCGAGTGGTACAACGGCTACAACTGGACCGGGGAGTCGGTGTACAACCCCTTCGACCTGCTGCTGTTGATGCGCGAACGCGTGTTTCGTCCGTACTGGTTCGAGACGGGCACGCCCACGTTTTTGATTGATTTGCTGCGTAGCCGTCAAGTCATGCTGCCCGAGCTTGGTCGGCCGGTGACAAGTGAAGCCTTGTTATCCACTTTCGATGTGGAGCTGATCGCCACCGAAGCTTTGATGTGGCAGGCAGGCTATCTGACCATCGATCGTGTCGAGCGCATTTTCGGGGAGTATCGCTACCATCTGCGTTACCCCAATCAGGAGGTCTATCAAAGCCTGTCGAACGCATTGCTGCATGCCTGGACGGGGACACAGGAAAGCCCGCGTACAGCGCTGAACAACAAGTTCCGGCTTGGAGACCTGTTGCTGGCCAACGACTTCGCCGGCATGGAAAGTCTCTTTACCGCCTTCTTCGCCAGCATCCCGCACGACTGGTTCCGCAACAACCCCATCGCGCAATACGAGGGTTACTACGCCAGCGTGTTCTATGCCTACTTCGCCAGTCTGGGGCTGGACATCGTGCCGGAAGAATCGAGCAACGCCGGCAGGCTGGACATGGCGGTGCGCTTCAACGGTCAAGTCTATCTGTTCGAGTTCAAGGTGGTGGAACTCGAACCGGAAGGCGCGGCGCTGGAACAGATCAAGCAGAGGGGTTATGCGGACAAGTACCGCGACCGTAACGAGCCGATCCACCTCATCGGGGTGGAGTTCAGCCGCGAGCAACGGCGGGTGGTGGGGTTTGCTGTGGAGTGCGCTGCTCGTGCTGGGGGCCGAATAAAATAATGAATTATGCTATTTATATTTTTCATCTGTTGGCAAGTCCAAAATGTACCAACTCCCTGTTGTCGCAACGATCAGCGTTCATGAGGCCAGCAAGCCGCTCAAGCGTGGTCGTGTCCAGGATTTTCCAGGTTCGTCTTGAACCAAGTATGCAACCAGCGCGCAGCCAGCCGTGGAACAAGCTAATAGCTATTGCAAAAGCAAAATCTTAGCGTGAAAGAGATGTACTGGCAGACGACAGCATTCCTGACCAGCGAAGGTCACGCGTGGATGGTGAGTCTTGATCAAGCTTGGGCTGGTGGGATGAAGCCGAACTTGGTCAGTGCCTTGATCCAGCGAGGGGCGTTACGTTGAACGGAAAGCGCTTCATAGTCGGTGGCGCAATCCCGGTAATGTTCGCGCCGCTTGAGCATGAAGAAGATGGTGCGAAGAATCTTGTGGCCGACGGCGACAATGGCGCGCTTGTAGCCACGACGGACAACGAGCGACTGGAACTTCGACTTGAACACCGAGGTGGTACGACTTGCGGCATGAGCAAATTCGCAGAGCAGGCGACGGACGTAGAGATTGCCCTTGCGAACACGGCCGGACTTGCGCTTGCCGGCCGACTCATTGTTGCCGGGGCAGATGCCGACCCAGGAGGCGAGGCGATCCGCACTGCCGAAGGCATCCATGTCGGTGCCAATTTCGATCAGCAGCATGGCGGCGCCGATCAGATCGACACCGGGAATCGTTTGCAGCAGCGCCAGAGCATTGCGCTCGGATTCGAGCTCGGTCAGCAGCCGGGCATCGAAACGGGCAATGCGGGCTTCGATCTCCTCGATATGGCGCATCAGCTCATCGAGGACGAAGCGGTGGCTGGCGGTCAAGTCTCCCTGCAGGGCATCAAAGATTTCCTCCCGGCTCGCCTTGAGTCGGGCACTGGCCAGTTTGATCACCTCGTGAGGGGGCTGCCCAGCGACAATGGCCTTGACCATAGCGCGGGCGGACTTGCCGTGAAGGTCACTGACCACCACCCCGAGGCGGATGCCACTGTCGGTGAGCACCTTGTGCAGACGGTTCTTCTCCGAAGCCAATTGGCCGACCAGTTTCTGCCGCTGGCGAGCAATCAGTCGCAGTTCGCGCAACTTGGCAGGCGGCACAAATGAGCCGCGCAACAGCCCCGCACGCGCCAGTGTCGCCAACCAGTGCGCATCGCCCACATCGGTCTTGCGGCCAGGGACATTTTTGACATGCCGGGCATTGACCACCTTCGCGCGAATGCCCACTGCCTCCAGCGCCGCATACGGGCTTTTCCAGTATATGCCGGTGCTTTCCATCACGACTTCGTCGGGACGCAACGAAGCCACCCATTCAGCCAGTTCTCGACGATCCCGTTTGAAGCCGCCAAATTGACGTTGTTCAATGCGTGTGCTGCCATCGGCTTGCTCAATGAGCGCGCAGGCCGTGATCTGCGCCTGATGAATGTCCAGGCCGATGACGCGTTTGTACAGTGCCACCAGTTCCATGTCGCCTCCTGTCGGACTACACTCAAGGGCGGAAGGTGGTGGGTGCCGGAACTGAATGAGCCTGAAGGCGACAAGTCGCCAACGGCCTGTTTAGCGTGCGCTCTCAATGGAAGCAATCCGGGGTGCGAGTCAGTCCGGCAGGTCACGTTAAGAACGGGGTTCAGCCGCCAAAAACTTTACGACCTCTACCCAACACCTTCCACCCCAAAGTCTCTTTCATCTTCAGGGGTGGTGCCAGCCCGCACCATGATCGTTAAGGAGTGTGACATGGGCTTAACTTATGCAGACATCGAAGTCGAAAATTTGTTCTCGAAACGCCAATTGTCCGTGAAGGCACTCGTCGATTCGGGGGCGGTTTTTCTGAGCGTTCCCGAGCACGTTGCCGTGCAGCTAGGCTTCGACCTCACCGAAGTTGCAACCCGTGAGGTCGTGTTGGCGAACGGTCATCGCGAAGCCGCGCCGATGATTGGCCCGCTGCGAGTGAGGTTCGCGGACCGGTATTGCGACCTGTCGGCGCTGGTGCTCGGTGATGAGCCTTTGCTGGGTGCCGTGCCGATGGAGATGATGGACTTGGTGCTACACCCCGCAACTCAGTCGCTTACCATCAATCCGGCCAATCCATATGTGCCGGTTGCGCTGGCGAAGTGAAGGGCAAGATTGGAGGCCGAGTTGGCAGCGGCCTTTGCAGAACTCCGCAAGCAGCGCCCGGTGACGACTGCGGTATTTGACCGCGAGGTTTGGCGCCGGCCAGCGATGAACGGGACCACTATAACCGCTGCCCTGCGCGCACGATTTCTGCAGCGACTGCTGTGCCCGAGCGCACGGCAGACTCCAGTGTTGCGGGGTAGGGGGAGTCGAGATAGTCGCCGGCGAGCCACAAACCGGCCACGGGCGTGCGGATGCCGGGTCGCTGGATGCCGGGGCGGCAGGCGATGGTGGCACGTTTCTCGGTGATGGTCATCGACCATTCCGGGCTGGGCAGGGGGGCGCGCAGGCAGCGTTCGAGTTGCTGATGCACCGCAATCTGCAGATCGTCCCGGCTGAGCGCTTCGTGCGGGCCGTGGGCGCTGATGACCAGCGCGACCAGGCCTTCCGGGCCGCCCAGGCGGCCACGGTCAAAAGCCCATTGGGCGGGGCCGGCGCTCAGGCCGATCATTGTATCCGGCAGGCGAAAGCCTTTGCCCAGCGCGAGATACACGGTGGTGATCGGTTCATGTTCCAGGGCATCGATCTGCGCCGCCAGACGGTCGCACTGGCCAACTGTGGCGAGGAGGCTGGCCGCATGGTAAGGCGCCGTGGCCACCACCACACTGTCGTAGCGCTGGCTGGGGGCGGGGTCGCCCGCCAGGCGGAAGCCTTGCGTGCAGGGCTCGATGCCTTCGATACCGGTGCCGGTGCGCAGCTTGCCGCGCCGGGTGGCAAGGTAGCGCGCGCACTGTACCGGAAACAGTTCCGAGAGATCCACACGCGGAATCAGCAGGTTGCTGGCATGCGCGCCGGCAGCCAGCGAGTCGCGCAGGACGGCGGCAAACACACGGGCGCTGGCCTGGTCGATGGGGGTGTTCAGGGCCGCCACGCACAGCGGCTCCCAGATGGTAGTGATCACCTTGTCGGTTTGATCGGTGGCCTGCAGCAGGGTGCGGACCGTCATGCCGGCTTCGGGGGCGAACTGCTGGCGCTTGAGATGACGCAACAGGCGCACCATCGCCATGCGGTCGGCCCAGCTCAGGCCCCGTGCGCGCAACAGCCCGACCGCCAGATGCAGGGGGGCCGGCAGGCGGGCAGCGCGCAGGTCGAGCAGGCTGGGGGTGTGCAGGGTGAGCGGCAGGGTTTCGAACACCTTGGGCGACACGCCCGTCAGCCGCAGCAGGCGCAGCAGTTCGGCATAGGCGCCGATCAGGATGTGCTGACCGTTATCCACCCGCCAGCCATCGCGGGTGACCAGCCGGGCACGTCCGCCCAGTACATGCGAGCGTTCGAACACGGTAACGAAGTGGCCGTTGCGGGCCAGTTCCACCGCGCAGGCCAGGCCGGCATAGCCGGCGCCGATGATGGCAATCGACTGGCTCATCGGTTCAGGCCCTCATCCAGGTGGTGCCGGCGAGCCAGACCTTGCGCAGCGGGGTGAGCGAGGTGCGGCGGTCGAGCACCAGAAAGTCGTCGCGTGCGATCTCGTCGAGCAGGGTGCGGTAGATGGCGGCCATCACCAGTCCGGGACGCTGTCGCTTGCGATCGACCGTTGGCAACTGGGCCATCGCCTGATCGTAAAAACCGTAGGCGCGCTCGGCCTGAAAGCGCATCAGGGCGACGAAGCGTTCCGAGTGCCGGGCTTCCAGAATGTCGCTGGCCGGCACATTGAAGCGCTTCAGTTCGTCCATCGGAAGATAGATGCGACCACGGCGGGCATCCTCGCCGACGTCGCGGATGATGTTGGTGAGCTGAAAGGCCAGCCCCAGGTCGTGGGCGTATTTCAGGGTCTGGCGGTTTTCATAGCCGAAAATTTCGGCTGCGAGCAGGCCCACCACGCTGGCCACCCGGTAGCAATACAGCTGCAGGCCCTTGAAGTCCAGATAGCGGCTCTGGGTGAGGTCCATTGCCATGCCGTCGATGATCTCGTGCAACTGCTCGCGGGGGAGGCTGAACTGCTGGCTCACGTCGCGCAGCGCATGCCCCACGGGGTGGGTGGGCGTGTCGTCGAATACCCGGTCCACCTCCGCCCGCCACCAGGCCAGCTTGGTCTGCGCCAGATGCGGGTCCGGACATTCGTCCACCACATCATCGACCTCGCGGCAAAAGGCGTACAGCGCCGTGATTGCCCGGCGCCGTTCGGCGGGCAGGAAGACGAAGCTGTAATAAAAGCTGGAGCCGCTTTGTGCGGCCTTTTCCTGACAGTAGTCGTGGGGATTCATCGTGATCCAAGAAAGGGCGCCCGCAGTGCGAGCCGCAGCCAGTCGGTGGCGCCCAGCCGGGGCCGGCGCCGGAAAACATCGTATTCGACCGCTTCGATGCGTTCGAGAATGCGCAGCCCGCCGAGCACCATCAGCCGCAGCTCCCAGCCAATGCGCCCGGGCAGGCGGCGGGCGAGCGGTGCCCCGGCCAGCATCATCGTGCGCGCCTCGTCTACCAGCGTGGTCATCAATGTGCGCCATGCGGCGTCGGTGCGCGCCTCGGCCAGATGGGATTCGCTCACTGCGCAGGCCTGCATCGCATCTTGCGGCAGATACACCCGGGGCTTGTCCCAGTCGATGGCCACATCCTGCCAGAAATTGATCAATTGCAAGGCGCTGCAGATGCGATCGGAGTACACCAGATTCTCTGCCGTGTCGGCCTCGTACAGCCTGAGCAGCAGGCGCCCGACCGGGTTGGCCGAGCGGCGGCAGTAATCCATCAGCTCGGCACGGTTCGCATAGCGGGTCTTCACCACGTCCTGCGCGAAGGCGTCGAGCAGGTCGTGAAACAGTTGCAGGGGCAGGCGATGGGCTGCCACGTGGGGCGCCAGCCGGGCAAACACCGGTGCAAGTTCCGCATCCTGCGGGGACTGGCCGTCGGCCAGGCGCTGCAGCTCCCGGCGATAGTCGTCCAGCCGGGCCAGGCGTTGCTCGGCCGGGGCGTCACCTTCGTCGGCCACATCGTCGGCGCCCCGTGCGAAGGCATAGATGGCCTCGACCGGTGCGCGCAACCGGGCAGGGAGCAGGACGGAGGCGACCGGGAAGTTCTCGTAGTGTTCGACGGGCATGTGCGGGAGCTCGGGCGGTTCGGTACACCGCACAGGGCGGCCGGCGCGGAAAATGTGGATGCGGTGAGTCAAGGGCAGGCGGGAGTATACGACAGGCGGGAGTATGCGACACCCGGCGAGACAGCGGTCGGCATGGGTGGGCAGGTCCCGGAATCGGTGCTGGACGTCGCTGCTGTGCTGAGCGATGATGAATACAAAAGCAGGATGGGGCAGACAGAATGTTCATGCAAGAGGGTGCGCACAGCGAAGCGCCGGAGCCGGACATCTTCCGGCGCGGTGTGGATGCGGCGGCAGAAGAGCGCGTGTTGCTGCTGGTCGATGATGAGCCGAACATCCTGACCGCGCTCAAGCGCCTGCTGCGGCGCGATGGTTACACCATGCTCACGGCCAGCAGTGGCGAGGCGGGGCTGGAGGTGCTGGCCAGCCATCCGGTGGATGTGATCCTGTCCGACCAGCGCATGCCGGGCATGAGCGGGGTGGAGTTCCTGCGTCAGGCCAAGATCATGCGACCCGATACGGTGCGTCTGGTGTTGTCGGGCTACACTGAATTGCACTCCATCACCAGCGCCATCAACGAAGGGGCGATCTTCAAGTTCCTCACCAAGCCCTGGGATGACGCGCAGTTGCGCAGCATCATTGCCGAGGCCTTTCAGTTCAAGAAGCTCGCCAATGAGAATGTACGCCTGACCGAGGCGCTCAGGCTGGCCAACCGCCAGCTTGAGCAACTCCTCGATGAGCAGCGTCTGCGCAGCGAGCGCGACCGGCAGACGGTGCAGGTGCTGCATGAAGTGCTGCAACTGTTGCCTTGGCCGCTGCTCGGTGTTGATGACGATGGAATGATTGCGGTGGCCAATGAGGCTGCCGAGGCGCTGCTGGGCGATGGCGATGCGCTGATTGGTCGCATGGCGGCAGAAGTGTTGCCCGCGTTGCTGGCCGCCTGGCTGGACAGCCCGCAGGCAGACGATGTCTGTCTCGACCTGCACGGCACGCGCCACCGCGTAAAGCTCATCCCGACCGGGCAGCAGTCCTCCGGGCGGGGCAGGCTGCTGGTACTGACACCGGAAGACAGATCGTGAATACAGAAAGCACACCGGGCGGGCAACAGGCGCTGTCGCTCGAAGCACGCCGGCAGTTGATGAATGAGTCGCTGGAGGAGCGCTTCCGCCACGCCGGCGATTCGGCGCTGACGCGAGGCCTGAAGGTGCTCGTCAGGCGTCATCGTGAAAACCAGAACTGTCCGGTACCGCGTCCGCGCCGTATGTCCGGAGGCACGGAAGGTGCGACAGGCGTGACGGAGGCGCAGCCCCCTGCCATGCCGGTCGATCCTCAGGATTTGCGCGCCCGTTTGCAGAAAATGCCCGGCTTGCCGCCGCTGGCCGGCGAGCTTCTGGCCAGCTTTGCCAACGAGGAAATCGATCTGTCCACGCTGGGCAAGCGCATCGCGCTCGATCAGGCCCTGCTGGCCCGGGTGCTGCGCATTGCCAATTCTCCGTTTTATGGTTTGCGTGGCCAGGTGCTGAGCATCGATGAGGCCATCATGGTGCTGGGGGTGCGGGCGGTGCGCACGCTGGTGCTCAGTGCTGCCCTGGTGTCGGGGTTCCGGGACAGGCAGTGCACCGGATTCCAGCCCGAGCGCTTCTGGCATCACTCGGTGGCAGTGGCGATTGCCGCACGCTCGCTGGCGAAAAGGATCGGTGTGAATGCGGATCAGGTATATGTGGACGGTTTGCTGCACGACCTCGGGCGTTATGCGCTGGCGGTGTGTTACCCGGCGTCGTATCAGGCGGTGCTGGACTGGCAGCAGCGGCGTCAGTGCATGTTGCGACAGGCCGAACGCGATGTGCTGGGGCTGGATCATGCGCTTGCCGGCGGTGTGCTGGCCCAGCTCTGGGGCTTGCCGGAGCGCTTTGCGAACGTCATGCAGATGCACCACACCCCTGATAGCGAGGTCGATGCGGCCCTGGTGCATCTGGGCGATGTGCTGGCCCATGCGATCGATCTGGGGCGGGAGGGGGACGACTTCGTACCCCCGCCCGATGAGGCAGCGTGGGCGTGTTTCAAACCGGGCGAGGCGTTGTTGCTGGAAGTCTTCGAAGAGGCGGAGCGCAGTTTCGATGAAGCCTGCCGGGCCTTGCTGAACTGAACGGAAACGGTGAGTGGCGATGCAGAAACTGATCGATGCGCTGATGGTGACCGGTTTGCCGCGTCATGTGATGCTGATGGTGGGCGACCGTGACGGCCGCATCCTGTATGTCAGTCCGCGCCTGTGCGAAGTGCTGGGGTATTCCGCCGAGGAGCTGACCGGGCAGGGTTTCAGGTCGCTCAAGAGCGGTCTGCACGACGATGCGTTCTATGCCGGCATGTGGTCTGCGGTGGCTCGCGGTGAGGAGTGGCACCACGAAATTGCCAATCGCTGCAAGGATGGCAGCACCGTATGGCTGGAGATGACGCTGTTTGCCCTCGACGGGGCGGAGCAGCGTTATCTTGGGGTGTGCTCGAATGTGACCGAGCGCAAGCGGGCCGAACAGGCGCACCGGCAGGTGGAGGATCTGCTGGCACAAACGCTGCAGGGCGATCCGGTGCCGACCTTCGTGATCGATGCCACCCATCGGGTAACCCACTGGAACCGTGCGCTTGAGGCACTGACCGGGGTGCGGGCTGCCGACGTGGCAAACAGCGGGCAGGCGGCCCGAATCTTCTATGGCGAAGTCCGGCCGGTGATGGCCGACATGATCGTCGATGGCAGCATCGAGCGACTGGAGGCCTTTTACGGAACCACGCTCCGGCGCAGCCCGGTGGTGACCGATGCGTACGAGGCCGAAGGGTACTTTCCCGACATCGGCGGGGGCGGTCGCTGGCTGGCCTTCACTGCGGCGCCGCTGCGCGATGCGGCCGGCCGGATCATCGGGGCGATCGAAACCCTGCAGGACGTGACCGAACGCAAGCAGGCCGAAGCGGCGCTCAAGCATGCTTATGACGAACTGGAAATGCTCGTGCAGCAGCGTACCGGCGAGCTGGCCAGGGCGAAGGCCGCACTGGAGGCGGACATGCAGGAGCGGGAGCGCTCCGAGCGCGAGTTGCTGCGACGCAATGCCGAGCTGACCGAACTCAACACCCGGCTGGGCGAGGCGCAGGAACAGCTCGCACAGTCCGAGCGGCTGGCGTCGATCGGTCAGCTGGCCGCAGGCGTGGCTCACGAGATCAACAATCCGATTGGCTATGTGCAGTCCAACCTGGGCACTCTGGGGAGTTATCTGGACGACCTGTTCCAGCTCATGAGCAGTTACGAACTGGCGCTGGTCGAGATGCCGCGCGACAACCCACAGCTGATTGCGGCGATGCAGCTCAAGCAGGAGAAGGATTTCGACTTCCTGCGCGAGGATGTGCCCTCGCTGATGGCCGAGTCTCACGAGGGCATCACCCGGGTGCGCAAGATCGTTGCCGACCTGAAGGATTTTTCGCGGGTGGACAACAGCCAGGAATGGCAGTGGGCCAATCTGCATCAGGGGCTGGAGAGCACCCTCAACATCGTCAATAACGAGATCAAGTACAAAGCCGATGTGGTCAAGCAGTTTGGCGATCTGCCCGACATCGAATGCCTGCCCTCGCAGCTCAACCAGGTGTTCATGAACCTGATGGTGAATGCCGCGCATGCCATTCCGGTCAACACCCGTGGCACCATCACCCTGCGCACCGGCATGGGCGAGGGCGGCGACACGGTATGGGTGGAGGTTGCAGACACCGGCTGCGGCATCGAGGCCGATCACCTGAAGCGCATTTTCGATCCCTTCTTCACGACCAAGCCGGTGGGCAAGGGGACCGGACTGGGTCTGTCCCTCTCATATGGCATCGTGCAGAAGCATGGTGGCCAGATCATGGTGAGCAGCGAGCCGGGCAAGGGCAGCCGTTTCCGGGTGAGCCTGCCGGTCAGCCAGACCCACGGCGAGGAGCATGATCGCACGGAGGGGCTGCAGTGAGCGAAGGGGGCGACTGGAACGCAGGGGGCGAGAAGGCAGAGGAGGCCGCAGAGGCCGCAGAGGCCGGCGCGGCCGAGGGTCTTGCAGGCCGCGATGACCGCCTGCAGGGCCCGGCGAGCATTCTGTGCGTCGATGACGAGCGCAACATCCTGTCCGCCCTGCGCCGGTTGTTCCGGCCCAGCGGTTACCGGGTACTGGTGGCTGAAAGCGGCAGCGAGGCCCTGGCCCTGCTCGAAGCCGAACAGGGCAGGGTGAATCTGGTCATTTCCGACATGCGCATGCCGGTGATGGACGGCGCCCGCTTTCTGGCCGAGGTGCGTGGCCGCTGGCCCGACATCGTGCGCATTCTCCTCACCGGCTATGCCGACATGGCGTCGACCATCGCCGCGATCAACGAAGGCCAGATCTACCGCTACATCTCCAAGCCCTGGAACGACAGCGATGTGCTGCTCACCGTGCAGGGCGCGCTGGAGCGGCAGGCGCTGCAGCACGAGAAGGCCCGGCTGGAAGCGCTCACCGTGCGGCAGAACGCCGAACTGAAGCAGCTCAATGCCGGTCTCGAAGAAAAGGTGCGCGAACGTACCGAGGAACTGCGTCTGGCCAATGACCGGATCAAGCGCAGCTTCTTCACCTCCATTCAGGTGTTTGCCAACCTGATCGAACTGCGCGGCGGCAATGTGGCCGGTCATTCGCGCCGGGTGGCCGACCTGTCGCGCAAGATCGCCGCTGCGATGGGCCTGGACGGACGGGCCTGCAACGACATCTTTCTGGCCGGTCTGCTGCACGATATCGGCAAGATCGGGCTGCCTGACGCGCTGCTCGCCAAACCGCCCAACAAGATGACCGGCGAAGAACTCGGCCCTTTTCGCCGGCACGCGATCAAGGGCGAACAGACCCTCATGGCGCTCGAAGACCTGCGCCCGGCCGCACGCATCATCCGAAGCCATCACGAGCGTTTCGATGGGCAGGGCTATCCCGACGGTCTGGCCGGAATGATGATTCCGCATGGGGCGCGCATTCTTGCGCTGGCCAATGAGTACGACGGGCATGTGCACGGCACGCTGACCGGCAAACGGCTCACTGCCGACGAGGCCCGGATGATGATCCTGCAGGGGCGGGGCAAGCGCTACGACCCGGCGGTGGTCGATGCCTTCATCCAGCTGTTCGGCGCGCCGCCCACGCCGCCGGCCGACGAGATCGCCATCGCCCCGGCCAACCTGCGCCCCGGCATGGTGCTGGCGCGCGACCTGATCAGCTCCGACGGGGCCTTGCTGCTGGCGGTCGACTACATGCTCGACGAAAACCTGATCCGCCAGATCCAGGACTATGAACGTGGCGAAGGCACGCGCATCACCCTGTACGTGCGCCCGCAGCGCGCCCCGCTCAAGGGCAGGGTAGCGGGTTCATGAAGGCAGATAGCGCCGTGCTCCGTGAAGCGCCCGCCTGGGGTAATCGCGCCTTGCTCTGGCTCGCGGTGTTGTTGCTCGTCGGCATTACCGCCGCAGTGCTGGTGGAAGTGCGCAAGCAGGCGCATGAACAGGCGCGGGGGCAGATGGCAGAAACCCTGAGCACCGTTTCCACGATCAAGCTGGCCGACCTGCGCCACTGGCTGCACGACCTGCAGACCAAGAATGCACTGCCGGTCGGTAATGTACTGGGGCGTGCACTGGCCGCTGCCGACACTGCCCCCGGGCAGCTTCAGGTGCCTGACGCACATGAGCGGCTGCGCTGGCTGGTGGAGCGCTCCGACGAATTTCGCACCGGCTGGCTGCTCGACCTGAGCGGCCAGCCGGTGCTGAGTCTGGACGAGGTGCCGCCGCCGCAGTTGCCGGACACGCTGCTCGCCGAGGCTGCAGCCCAGCCCTTGCCCCAGCTGGGGGATTTTTACCTCAACCCGCAGGGACTGCCCTCGCTTGCCACGGTCACGGCGGTACGCACATGGCAGGCCGGGCAGGCCGTGTTGGTCGGTTACATGGTCATCGAGATCGAGCCGGCAGCAGACCTCTTTCCGATGCTCGACAGTGGCCTGTCGGAAGGGCGTGCGCTGCGGGTATGGCTCATGCGGCGTGAAGGCGAGAGCGTGCGCTTTCTCGGCAGCAGCGGACCGCTTGAGGCGCCGGGGCATTTCAGCCTGATGACGGTCCAGGGGCAGGACGTGCTGGCGATGAAACCGCCCGAGATGGCCGGTCAGGTGCTTGAAGCGGAAGACGTGACCGGCGAGCCGGCGATCGGCGTGGTACAGCGCCTGCAGGGGCGTGACTGGCTGCTGGTCACCAGCATTCCGCTGGCGGTGGTGGAGGCCGAAGCGCAGGCCGCCTTCGTACGGGTGGCTGCCAGCGTGGTGGCGCTGGTCGTGCTGCTGGCAGGTCTGCTGGGGGCGCTCATGGGCGTGTTCAGCCTGCGGCGCAATCTGCAGGCGGTGTCGGTGGACCTGCAGCGGGTGCGCCGGGAAAGCCTGCTCGATTTCTTCATCCGCTACGCCAACGACGTGGTGTTGCTGATGGACGAGACGGGGACGATTCTGGAATGCAACGATGCGGCCTGCACCACTTACGGCCATTCCCGCGAGCAGCTTATCGGGGCCAATGTGAGGATGCTCCGGGCACCCGAAACGCTGAAGGATGTGGCCCGGCAGCTGAGCGATGCGAGCACGCCGCTCGGACTGACCTTCAAGACCCTCCATCAGCGCGCGGACGGCAGCCGTTTCGCGGTGGAGGTCAGCTCGGGCACCTTCGAGCATGAAGGCCGGCGTTACCGGCAGAGCATCATCCGCGACATCAGCCAGCGCGAGGCCGACGCCATTGCGCTGGCCCGCAGCGAGGCGCAGCTGCGCGAAGCGCTCGATCAACAGATCGAACTCAACCGCAAACTGGCTGCCGCACACAGCCAGTTGCTGCAGTCCGAGAAAATGGCCTCCATCGGCCAGCTGGCCGCAGGCGTGGCTCACGAGATCAACAATCCGGTCGGTTTTGTCAACTCCAATCTCGGCACCTTGTGCACCTATGTAGAGGCCTTGCTGACGCTTGTGGAGACGGCGCGCGAGCAACTGCAGGCCGGTGACCATGCTGATGCTTTCGAAGCGCAGCTGATCGCGCACGACTTTGCCTTCATCCGCGAGGATGCGCCCGCCCTGCTCAACGAGTCGCTGGAGGGGCTGATGCGGGTGCGCAAGATCGTGCAGGACCTCAAGGATTTCTCGCGGGTGGGCGAGAACGACTGGCAATGGGCCAACCTGCATGCGGGGCTGGACAGCACGCTGAACATTGTCTGGAACGAGATCAAGTACAAGGCCCGGGTGGACAAGCAGTACGGCACGCTGCCCGAGGTGATGTGCCTGCCCTCCCAGCTCAACCAGGTGTTCATGAACCTGCTGGTGAATGCCGCGCAGGCCATCGACAGCCAGGGGGTGATCACCCTGCGCACCGGCACGCTGCCGGAATCGGATGATGTTTGGGTGGAAGTCGAGGATAATGGGTGCGGTATCGACGAGGCGCTCGTGCCACGTCTGTTCGACCCGTTTTTTACAACCAAGCCCGTGGGGGCGGGCACCGGACTGGGGCTGTCGCTGGCGTTCTCGATCGTGCGCAAGCATGAGGGACACATCGAAGTGCGCAGCCAGCCGGGCAAGGGCAGTTGCTTCAGACTGGTCCTGCCACGGTGCCCAGCCGAGCGCATGCGCGAGGCCGGCCAGCCGGCCATGCCCCGGCCTGCGGATCAAGAGGTAGCGTCATGACACACCGAATCCTGTTGGTGGATGATGAGTCCGGCATCCTGAGCGCGCTCAGGCGGCTGCTGGTGCTCACACCCTGTACTTTCAATGGTCGCACCTACCGGCTGCAGGTCGATACCTTCGACTGCCCGGTGGCCGCGCTGGCGTCCGTCGAAACGGTGCCTTACGAGCTGGTCGTGTCCGACTACCGCATGCCCGGCATGGATGGTGTGCAGTTTCTCAGCCAGGTGCGCGAGCTGCAACCCCATGCGGTGCGTTTCATTCTGTCGGGCTACGCCGATCTGGGCGCACTGGTGGGGGCGATCAACGAGGCGCAAATCAGCCGTTTCATTGCCAAGCCCTGGAACGATTACGAGCTGGTGTCGGCGATTGCGCAGGGGCTGGCCTACCGGGAGTTGCAGGTTGAAACCGAGCGCCTGGCCAACGAAAAGCGTGTGGAGCGCCAAATGCTCAGCCGCGAGGAGTACGAGCTGAAGAAGCTGGAAGCCGAGTCGCCGGGCATCACCCGGGTGCGCTGGGGAGACGACGGTTCGGTGATCCTCGACCCCGATTTGCAGGCCGAATACGAACGCCTGCACCCGGACGAATAAACAGGCATGATGTGCGACCCGATCATCCGCACGCGGTACGGAGCTGAATGATGCTTGAAGCCTTCAAGTGGGATCACCGCTATGAACTGGGCCTGGAAGAGGTCGATGCCCAGCATCACCGGCTGGTCGACATGCTCAACGAGCTTATCGAGGTACTGACCAGCCAGCGGGACATCCCGGAGGAGGTCATCGCACATCTGCTCGACGAGCTGGAGGCTTATGCCCATGTGCACTTCCAGGATGAAGAGGCGTTGATGCTGGCCGGTCAGTGCGACCCCCGGCATATTGCCATTCACACCCGCCAGCACCAGATGTTCGTGGAGCAGGTACGCATGGCACGCAGCGAATACCACGCGGCAGGCCGGCCACGCGACATTCTCGAACTGTTGGCCAGCTTTGCGATTACCTGGCTGTCCTTTCACATCCTGGGCTCCGACCGTGAAATGGCCGGGCAGCTCGAACGGGTGAAAGCCGGTCAGCCGGCCGAGCGTCGATCCCAGTCCGAAGTCGAAGTCGATGGTGGGGCCACCCGCATTCTGGTCGAGGCGATGAGCCGGCTGTACGACCTGATGGCCCAGCGCAATCTGGCCCTGTCCGCTGCCCGTGACGAGCTCGCCATGCTCAATGCCAGCCTGGAGCAGCGCGTGTCGGAACGCACGGCCGAGCTGAAGGCCGCGCTCGACGAGGTGGAGCGTACCCGAGAGCAGTTGCTGCAATCCGAAAAAATGTCGGCCATCGGCCAGCTGGCTGCGGGTGTGGCGCATGAAATCAACAACCCGGTCGGCTTCGTCAGCTCCAATCTGGGCAGCCTGCGGCAATACACCCTGCGTCTGCTCGACCTGATTGCCGGCTACGACCGCCTGCTGCAGTCCATGAACGCTCCCGAGCGGGTGATGCAGGCGTTCGAGCAGCTCAAGCAGCAGCACGATTATGCCTACATGCGCGAAGACCTGGGCGACCTTCTGAACGAATCGATGGAAGGGCTCGACCGGGTGAAGAAGATCGTGCACGACATGAAGGAGTTCTCCCATGTCGACCGTGCCGAGTGGGAGTCTGCCGACCTCAATGCGTTGCTCGAGAGCACGCTCACCATGGTGTGGCATGAGCTCAAGTACAAGGCCGAGGTGCAGCGCGACTTTCAGCCGCTGCCCGCAGTGCGCTGCATGCCGGCGCAGCTCAGCCAGGTGTTCATGAACATGCTGGTGAATGCCGCACAGGCCATCGAGCAGGCGCCCGGGCGCATCGTTCTGAGCTCACGCATGCACGGCAACGAGGTGACGCTGTCGGTGCGTGACAATGGCAAGGGAATGGGGGCGGAGGTGATCAAGCATTTGTTCGAGCCGTTCTTCACCACCAAGCCGGTGGGCAAGGGCACCGGGCTGGGCTTGTCGATTGCCTATGAGATCGTCAAGCGCCACGCCGGGCGGATCGAGGTGGACAGCACGCCGGGGGCGGGCACCTGCTTTACGGTGCACCTGCCGCTCGACCCCGAGCCCGCACTGCAGGACTGACGACGCATTCCGGGGCCGGATGCCAGCATGCCCCGGGGCCGACTGCTCAGGGTTTGCGCAATTTTTCCGCCACCCGGAAGGCGTCGCGCAACTCCTGGCGCAGCACTTGATCGTCCCAGGGCTTGGTGAAGAACTTGTAGATCGCCCCCCGGTTGACCGCTTCGGTGATGGCGTCGGCCTCGGAAAAACCCGACAGCACGATGCGGATGGTGTCCGGGTGCAGTTCCTTGACCCGCGAGAGGAATTCGGTACCGCTCATTTCCGGCATGCGCTGGTCGGACACGATCACCTGCACCGGATTGCGCGCCAGAATGTCGAAGGCCTCGTGCGGGCTGGTGGTGGCATGGACCCGGTAGCCCTCCTGCCGCAGCAGGCGCTGCAGGGCACGCAGGATGTTCGGTTCGTCGTCGAGCAGCAGCAGCCCGCGCACCGGCGCTTCGTCGGGGCCGCTTTCCGGCGGCGGCAGGCTGCGGGCTTCCAGCAGCAAGGTTTCGAAGTCCTCCGCCTTCAGCGGACGGCTGAACAGATAGCCCTGCATCGAAGCGCACCCGCGTTCGCGCAGGAAGTTCAGCTGACTGTCGTTCTCCACGCCCTCGGCGAGCACGGACGTGTGCAGGCTGTCGGCCAGCGCGATGGTGGTGCGTGCAATGGCTGCATTCGTCGGATTGGAGGTGATGTCCTGCACGAAAGACTGGTCGATCTTGATCTTGTCGAAAGGAAAGCGCGACAGATAAGCCAGCGAGGAATAACCGGTGCCAAAGTCGTCAAGCGCCAGCCGCACGCCCAACCGGTGCAGTTGGGCGCAGGTTTCGATGGCGGCTTCGGCATCATCGATGAAGGCGCTTTCGGTGATTTCCACTTCCAGACAGTGGGCCGGCAGGGCGGTACGGGCGATGATGTCGCTCACGATGCTGACGAAATCCGGCGCGCGGAACTGACGCAGCGACACGTTGACCGCCATGCACAGCGCGGGCAGGCCGCGATCCTGCCACTGCTTGTTCTGCCTGCACGCTTCTTCCATGGCCCAGGTGCCGAGCGGAAAGATCAGTCCGCTCTGTTCGGCTACCGGAATGAAGGTGGCGGGCGATACCGTGCCCAGGGTGGGGCTGTGCCAGCGCATCAGGGCCTCGATGCCGTTGATGCGGCCGCTGCGAATGTCCACCTGCGGTTGATAGTGCAGACTGAGCTCGCCCCGCTGCAGCGCCACGCGCAATTCGTTTTCCAGCGTCAGTCGCTGGCGCACGGCGGCACTGAGCTCCTCGGTATAGAAGCAGTACTGGTCGCGACCGCGCTCCTTGGCCGCATTCAGCGCGGTGTCTGCGTGCTGGATGAGTGACTGGGCGTCTTCGCCGTCTTCCGGGTACAGGCTGATGCCCACGCTGGCGCTGGTGAAGGCGTGGTGAGTGTCGAGCAGGTCGACCGGTTCGCGCAGCTTTTCGATCAGGTCGCGTGCCAGCCGTGCGGCATCGTCGGGCAGGGCCAGGGCTTCGACGATGATCAGGAATTCGTCGCCCCCAAGCCGGGCCACGGTTCCGTGACCATTCACGTTGTGCTGCAGGCGGTGAGCCATCGTCACCAGCAGCTGGTCTCCGGCGTAGTGCCCCAGACTGTCGTTGATGCGCTTGAAGTGGTCAAGGTCGATCTGCAGCACGGCAATGCGCTGGTGGGTCCGCTGCGCCTGCTCGATGGCATGTTCCAGCCGAGACTGGGCAAGCAGCCGGTTGGGCAGGTGCGTCAGCGGGTCGAAGTGGGTCAGGCGTTCGCGCTCTTCTTCAGACTGGCGCAGGCGCGACAGGTCGGTGGTGACGCCAACGTAATGCGTGGGCTGGCTGTCTGCATCGTACACTGCGGTGATGCTCAGCAGTTGCGGGTAGGTTTCACCGTTCTTGCGCCGGTTCCAGATTTCGCCGCGCCAGTTGCCCTGGGTGAGCAGGCCGTGCCACAGCGCCTGATAGCGTTCGGGCGACTCGATGCCGGACTTGAGCATCGAGGGGTTATGGCCAAGGGCCTCCTCACGGGTGTAGCCGGTGATTTCGCACCAGGCCTCATTCACGAAAACAATCGCCGGCGAGTTGTCGGTGATCACCACGCCATCGCGCGTGTTCGACACGCTGGTGTAGAACAGGCGCTGAACCTGCACCGAGGTGTAGCGCTCGATGGTGAGGCCGGCCACCAAAGCAAAATCGGGCAGATGGCGCAGTGCCCGCGCAGAGGTGCAGGGGGTGTCCGCCAGCAGTGCCAGCAGGCCCAGCGGCCGGTCGCCGGGGCCATTCAGGCGCATGAACCAGCCATGTGCGCAGCCACTGCTGTGCAGCAGGTTCTGCCAGTGTGCGCCATCCGGGTCCGTGGCGGGCTCTTCGAGGGTGACATGGAGCGGCCGCTTCGGGTCCAGTCCACGCAGCGCAGCGGGTAGCCAGTGCGCGGCGGCGGCCGCTCGAAACCCGCTCAAGGTGTCGACCGCTGCATCGCGTGCCCCCCCTTCTTCCTGCGCCCTGTCCTGCACAGGAAAGTCTGCCGAAGCGTCGGTGACCAGCACCGCTGCATGGCAGCCGAAGTAACAGCTTGCCAGACGCGCCTCGATCAGTGCCAGCAGGCTGGTGAGCTTCTGGCCTTCGGACATGCGCTCGCGTACCTCCAGCCGCAGGTCGCGGACGCTGGTGTCCAGTGCCTCGTCCAGCGCATCGGTCCAGGTGCCGATGATCTCGGTGACCTCGCCCTCATGGTTGCGTATGAAGCGCTGATGGTCGCGCACCCACAGCAGCGAACCGTCCCGATGGTGAAAGCGGTAGCGCAGTTCGATCTCGTCCTGATCGGGGGCAATGTCTTGCAGGGCGCCGATCCGCTCACGGTCGCCCTCGAACAGGTTGCGCCACCACCAGTGCTCGGCGAGCACCTCCTGCAGGGTGTAACCGAGCACGCGTTCCACGTTCTCGCTGACCCAGGCAGGTATTCTGTGCCCATCGTTCATGCGCAGCTTGAAGAGCAGGGTGGGGCTGCTCTCGAGCAGGCTTGCGTAACGCTCGTTGAGCGCCTGCAAAGCGTCGCGCTCCCGGCGCAGCTCGTATTGGTGGCGCACCTTGTCGAGCATGGCCGGCAGGCTGTGCAGGTAGTTGTCGTTGCGCGCCACCAGATCGGCGACTTCGAGGTGGCTTGCCAGGGCCGCCAGCTGCTCATCGTAGCCGGACACCAGCAGCACTACCGGCAGGGGAGGCGCGGTCAGCGCGCGAATCTGGCGGATCAGCTCCAGACGCTCGATTTCCCGATGGCCATGATCGCCCAGCAGCACGATTTCCGGCAAGGGGTGCTCCGCACCGCTTGCGGTGGGCTGTGCAAGCAGGGCCTTGAGCAGTGCATCGGCCGTGTGAAACCCTCTCACCTCGATCCACGGTGCGTTGCTCGCCATGAAGCGGACAGTGCGGTCGAGTGCCGCCAGGTTGCTGTCCAGATACAGTACCAGCAGGCCGCGCTCCATGCGCCGACGTGCCGGCCGCAGGGCTTCGCGCAGTCGTTGTGGCAGCTGCTTCAGGTAGTCGCTGCGCTTGGCGATGAAATCGCAGGCCCCCGCCCGCAGGGCAGTGACGGCGGCGCCCAGGTCATCATGACCGGTGACGATGACCACCGGCGTGGTGCGTTGCTGTTGCTGCAGGATGCGCAGCAGGTCAAAGCCGCTGCCATCCGGAAAGCTGAGGTCCGAGAGGATCAGATCGTACTCGGCGCCTGCCAGCCGTTCGAGGGCGGCCTGCAAGCCATCGGCAATGTCCAGCCGGATTTCCGGTGCGTTGCGCGACAGCGACAGCCGGGTCAGTTCGGCGTCGGTCGTGGAGTCTTCGACGTAGAGTAGATGCATGGCCTCACGGCGTGTGTGGAGCATTGCAGGCAAGGGCGGTACGGCGCTTGCGGTCGGTGCAGTGCAAGTGTTCGCGGATCGCCAGGCCGGATGATGCCCGATTGTGCCACCAATCGGCGTGCCGGTGCGCAGGGATGCAGTGATTTGTTCGATGTCCCCGGCGTTTTGCGCCGCGTTTGCCCAGCCAATCGTCAGGGGTGCTCTGTGCTAATATGTTGCCCTTGTTCCTGCCTACCGGCCGCCGGCCCGATGCCGGCAAGACCGGTGGTGAGGCGGGTCGGTGAGACGGGTGTTTCCCGGATGGATTCTGTTGGATTTTCAATGCGTATTCTGCTCAGTAACGACGACGGGTATTTTGCCCCTGGCATTGCAGCGCTGGCCGAAGCCCTGCAGGATCTGGCCGAGATCACCGTGGTGGCGCCGGAGCGCGATCGCAGCGGCGCGAGCAACTCGCTGACCCTGGATCGACCGCTGTCGCTGCGTCGGGCCACCAACGGTTTTTACTTCGTGAATGGCACGCCGACCGACTGCGTGCACCTGGCCGTCACCGGCATGCTGGAGCATTTGCCCGACATGGTGGTTTCCGGCATCAATCATGGCGCCAACATGGGCGACGACACGATTTATTCCGGTACGGTGGCAGCGGCCACCGAGGGCTTTTTGCTGGGGGTGCCGTCGATTGCGGTATCGCTGGTGAGCAAGTCATCGGTCGATTTTTCGGCTGCGGCACGGGTCACGCGCGAGCTGGTGCAGCGTTTCATGCAACACCCGATTCGTCAGCCTGCGCTGCTCAATGTGAATGTGCCCGAAGGCGAATATGACGCCCTGCGCGGCATCCGGGTCACCCGTCTGGGCAAGCGCCACAAGGCCGAACCGGTCGTGCGCGATTCGACTCCGCGTGGCGACACGGTGTACTGGATCGGGCCGGCAGGCCAGGCGGCCGATGCCGGTGGTGGCACCGACTTCAATGCGGTTGCTGAAGGATTTGTCTCGATTACTCCGCTGCAGATCGACCTGACCCACAATGGGTTGATCCCCGTGGTGGATGAGTGGCTGGAAAAATAACATGCGCATGATGGATTCTGCTGTCATGGCGTCTGCGCGTGCGCGCATGCGCATGGTGGAGCGCCTGCGCGCGCAGGGTATCCGTGATGAAAAGGTGCTGGAGGCCATGGCCAAGGTGCCGCGCGAACGCTTCGTGGAAGAGGCGCTCGCCTACAGTGCCTATGACGATACGCCCCTGCCGATCGGCTATCAGCAGACCATCTCCCAGCCCTATGTCGTGGCCAGGATGATCGAACTTTTGCGTGCCGGGCGCGAACTTGGGCGCACGCTTGAGGTCGGTGCAGGGTGTGGCTACCAGGCTGCGGTGATGGCGCAGCTGGCCACTGCCGTGTTCGGCGTCGAGCGCATCCGCCCGCTTCTGGAGCGGGCCAAGGAAAACCTGCGCCCCCTGAGGCTGGCCAATCTGCGCCTGAAATACGCTGACGGTATGCTGGGTCTGCCCGAGGCTGCACCGTTCGACACCATCATAGTCGCTGCTGCCGGCCGTGAGATTCCACCCGCCCTGAAGCAGCAACTTGCGCCGGGGGGGCGGATGGTGATTCCGCTCGCCAGTGGTGAGCAGCAGCAGCTCGTGATGCTGGAACGGCAGGGCAACCTTTACAGGGAAAGCCGGTACGATGCCGTGCGCTTCGTGCCTTTGCTGAGTGGAATGGAATGAGCAATACGAACATGATGTGCACTGCCGCTGTGTTTCCCCATCTCTTGACGGCCCTGCTGGCGGGTGTGCTGCTGGCAGGCTGCACGGCGAACACGCCGGCACCGATTCGCAGCAGCACTGCCACGCCGGCGGGTACGGTACAGACTCAGCCCGCGCAGGTAAGAGGCGCGCGCGAGCATGTGGTGCAACCCGGCGACACCCTGATGGGCATCGGGCGGCTGTATGGTCAGCACCCGTCCGATCTCGCGCGCTGGAACGGGCTGAGCAATCCGCATCAGATCAATGTCGGACAACGACTGGTGGTGGCCCCCCCGGGCAGTACGGGAGGGGGCTCTATGGGCAGTTCCGTCGAGCCGGTGGCGGTGGCACAGCCGGTGCAGGTGATTCCAGTCGCTCCGGATGTCTCCCCAGTCACCCCTGTGCCGGTGAAACAGACACCGCAGGGCGGCAAGCAACCCTACAACGATCAGGCCTGGGCAGCCGTGCGCCCGGGCGCGATGAGCCCCCCTCCGACTCCGGTGCCGACGACGCCTCCAGCCACGACCGCCACGACCGCGCCCAAAAGTTCGGCCTGGATCTGGCCCGCCTCGGGCAGATTGATCGCAGGCTTCAACGAAGCAAGCAACAAGGGCGTGGATATCGGCGGCAACCCGGGCGATCCGGTGGTGGCATCGGCCGGCGGCAAGGTGGTGTATTCCGGTAGTGGCTTGCGTGGTTACGGAAAACTGGTCATCATCAAGCATGATGAAAATTATCTGACGGCATATGCCCACAACCGCGAACTGCTGGTCAAGGAGGGAGACTCCGTGACCCAGGGGCAGAAGATCGCGGAACTGGGTAGTACCGATGCCGACAAGCCAAAACTGCATTTCGAGATCCGCAGGCAGGGCCGTCCGGTCGATCCGATGAGCTACCTGCCACCACGCTGAGGGGGCGCGTATGTACGATCCGGACAATCATGACGCAAGCGAAAGTCAGGAGCCGGATCTGCCGCCCGAGGTGGAGTTGCTCACAGCTTCTCCACCTCCGGCCTATGAAAGTGAATTCCTCAACGATGTCACCCAGATTTATCTGAACGAGATTGGCGCCAATCCGCTGCTCACCGCAGACGAGGAGCGCGCACTCACCCGCAGGGTGCGTACCGGCGATTTTGCGGCCCGCCAGGAAATGATCGAGCGCAACCTGCGTCTGGTGGTCAACATCGCCAAGCACTACCTGAACCGGGGCATTCCTCTGCTCGATCTGGTGGAAGAGGGCAATCTGGGCCTGATCCATGCGCTTGAAAAGTTCGATCCGGAGCGGGGCTTCCGCTTTTCCACGTATGCCACTTGGTGGATACGGCAGAATATCGAACGTGCGATCATGAACCAGTCGCGCACCATCCGTTTGCCGGTGCATGTGGTGAAGGAGCTCAATCAGGTATTGCGTGCCCGTCGTGTGCTTGAAGCGGTGGGCAATGGCGACTGTACGCTGGAGGCCGTGGCGGAGAAGGTTGGCAAGACAGTGGATGAGGTTCGTCAGTTGCTGTCGCTCGGCGAGCACACCGCATCACTGGATGCACCGCTGGATATCGACCCGAGTCTTTCGATCGGCGAATCGCTCGCCGACGACCAGGTCAATCCCCCTGAACTGCGCATCCAGGATGCCGAAATCGAAACGCTGCTGCGCGAGTGGATCGACAAGCTCAACGACAAGCAGCGCACGGTCATACGGCATCGCTACGGTCTGGACGAGTGCGAATTGATGACGCTTGAAGAACTCGCCAGCCTGCTCGGCCTGACCCGTGAGCGTGTGCGCCAGATCCAGCTGGAAGCCCTGGGTCTGTTGCGTCGTGCGATCAGGCGCCGCGGCATTTCGCGTGACGTGCTGCTCTGAGCCGCCACGCGGGTTGTCCGCCTGTCAGCGCATGCGGGCGGCAATCGTCTCGGCCAGTTCGAACACCGACATCGCATAAAAGCTGCTGCGGTTGTAACGGGTGATGACATAGAAATTGCGATATCCCACCCAGTACTCGGTCGGCCGTTCGGGGGTGACCAGGTCCACCAGCGTGGCGGGTGCCGGGTACAGCTCCTCGCTCACGCCACCGATACCGGCTGCGCGCAGCTGTTCCAGCGACAGGGTGGGTTCGATTCCGTTGTCAATCAGCGGTGCGGCGGCTGCGGCCGAAGGTACGCGCACCCGCATGGCCACCGGCTCGCCCGGACGCCAGCCGTGTTCAGCCAGATAGTTCGCCACGCTGCCTATTGCATCCACCGGGTCGGATTCGAAATCGATCTTGCCGTCGTTGTTGAAGTCGACGGCGTAGTGGCGCACGCTGCTCGGCAGAAACTGCGGGTAGCCGAGCGCTCCGGCATAGGAGCCGGTGTAGCTGAACGGGTCGCGCCCCTGTTCGCGGGCGAGCAGGAACAGGTTTTCCAGTTCCTTGCGGAATAGTGGCGCGCGCGCGGGGTAGTTGAAGGCCAGCGTGGCCAGTGCCGATACGGTCTGGAAGTTGCCGGTGTAGCCGCCGTAATGGGTTTCGACCCCGATGATGGACACGATGATCTCGGGCGGCACGCCATAGCGTGCACTGGCGGCTTCGATCACGTCGCGGTGCCGTTGCCAGAAGCGCACGCCGCCCGCAATCCGTTGTTCGGTGAGAAAACGCCCCCGGTAGCTGTGCCATGAACGGGCGGCTGGCCGGCTGGGGGGCGTGATCAGCCGGATCACCTGGGCATCGTGACGGGCACGGTGCAGGGCGTCGAGCAGTGGCTGGCGTTCAAAACCATGCCGTTCGACCATCTCTTGCACAAAGCTCAGGGCCGCTTCGTTCGACAGGAACGAAGCGCTGGCCGACAGGCTGCTCAGCCCTAGCAGTGCAGCAATGAGCAGGTTGGCAAGCAATCCGGGCAGGCGCAGGCCGGAACGGTGGGCGCAGGCATGCGCAGGCAGGGCGGGGCGGGGCGTCGGGTGTGTCATCGAGGTCTGAACATCCTGATTCGTTGTTCCAGTGCGCGCAACTGTCGCGCATCGGGCGCCTGGCGGCTGGCATAGCGCAGCCGCGCATAGCGTGCGGCAATCGCGCGGATGGTGTCGGCTTGTTCCGGAAGGGCACGGGCAGCCCGGTCAGCGTACTCGATAGGCCCTTCCCATTGCAAACGGGGTAGTCCATGGCGGCGCATCTTGCGGCAGAAGTGCTGCCATGCACGCTCCAGCGGGTCGAGCCGCGAGCGCTGGAACAGCGCCCAGAACAGCAGGCCCAGCATCACCCCCGCAGCGCCCAGCCCCATCAGTATCGAGAGGCTGCGCCAGTCCGGATTGCGCACGCCGAGACGCTCCAGCAGTTCCCGCTGGCGCTCGGGGGTGTAGCCCAGCACCCACTGGTTCCAGGCGTTGGACACCGCCTCCCACTGGTAGCGCATGTCGCGCAGCCACTCAAACCCGGGGCGCATCATGAAGGAACCGAATTCTCCCTCGGGCAGCGAGGCGGCAAGCCCTTCCTCGATGCGGGCTGGGGCGGCCAGGGCAGTGGGGTCCACCCTCACCCAGCCTCGGCCCTCAAGCCAGACTTCCGCCCAGGCATGGGCGTCGGACTGGCGCACCACCAGGATGCCGTCGACCGGGTTGATTTCGCCTCCCTGATAGCCGGTCACCACTCGCGCAGGCACTCCGGCTGCACGCATCATGAACACGAAAGCGGATGAAAAGTGTTCACAGAAACCACGGTGGGTGTCGAACAGGAATTCATCGACCGAGTGCGTGCCGAGTCGTGGTGGCTGCAGCGTATAGACCAGGGGCAGTTCGCGCAGGCGCTCCAGAATCCGGGCAAGCTTCTCTTCAGCCGGCAGGTTGTCAGGGAACAACTGGGCGATTTCGTCACGGGTGCGCGGATTGCTGCCGGCCGGCAGGTGCCGGTTGGCGCGCAGCACGGCCGCCTGTTCATCCAGTCCGACCCGTGTTTCTGGGTAGGCGCTCAACTCCAGCCGGCGGCGGCTATGCACCGGCACCATGGACAGGAGTTGATAGCTGGCGGCATGCTGGGCACGTTCGGTACCGCCGCCGGGAAAGTCCATGGCCAGCAGCCAGTTACGGTTGTGCGGCTCCAGGGTAAGGCGATAGTCGTAGCGACGTCCCTGCGGTTCATAGGGGGGGGCGGGGTAAAACGGTGCGGGCATCGGACGCCAGGTGCGGCCATCGAACAGCGTCAGCACCGGGCCGCGCCAGTAGCGCAGCGCGGGCGGAGGCGGCGGGCCGTCGAATTCGGCGCGAAAGGCAATTTCGCTCGACTCGCTCAGATTGCTGATCGAGCCGGGTTCCATGCTGTCGGACAGTCCGGTGCGTCCGGCATAGGCATCCGAGGGCAGCCCCCATAGTGGACCATCCACACGAGGAAAGGCAATGAACAGGACCAGCAGCAGCGGCAGGGCTTGCAGCATCATCAACCCGGAGGCCCGCAATTGCGTGCTGGCCGGGGGGTGTGGATCGCTCAGGCTGTACAGCGTGGTGGTCGAGACCCATACGCCGAGCATTGCGACCAGCGCCACCGGAATGGTCTGGTAATACATGAACAGACCCAGCTGCAGGAAGTAACTGAGCAGGATGGCAGCGCGGATGTCGCGCTCGCTGTCGCCTTCCAGCTGCTTCAGGCACAGCAGCGTGGCCAGGAAGGCGATGCCGGGGTCCATGCCAAAGAAGTAGCCGAAGTGCAGCTTCATGGCCACGCCACTGCCCAGGGCGAGCAGCAGGACCGGCCATCGGGACGGTGGCCGCCGGGGCAAGCTTGAGGTGGCGCGCCTCAGTCGCCAGCCCTGCCAGAGCAGAAGTGGCACGCAGAAAGCGGACACCCAGTAGGGCAGGTGGGCGAAATGGGGCGCCAGGGTGATCGCGATGCTGGCCAGCAGCCAGTGCGCAGGACGGGCTTCAAGCGGATGTTTCATCACGGATACCGAACAGGGCCAGCGCCCGCAGTGCATTGTGGGTGTGGTGCAGGCCGGAGTCGATGGGCAGCTGCAGGCCGGGCAGGATCAGCGAAAAGGCCAGGCCATCGGCATCGGCGGCCAGCACCCAGGCGGTCATGCGCGACAGGCGTGCTTCCTGATCCATGCTGGCCGGTGTGGCCTGCCAGTCGATGCACACCGCGCCAGCACCGCTGCCGGTGAAGTGCTTGGTGAGCATCGGACCGCCACGGGCCACCACCTTCCAGGCAATATGGCGGGGGGAGTGTGCGGGATCATGCGGACGCAGGCCGGCAAAGTCATCGTCGCCATCGCGTTCGGACAGTGTGCCGTTGTCGAGTTGGCCATGCAGGGGCAGCGGTGGGGGCGCGGATTCGGGGCGGGGGTATACCAGCGCGCGCATGTCGGGGCGAAACACGCTCCAGGCGCGGATCAGACCAAGTGGGTAGGTGGTTTCCAGGGTGACGCGGCCAGCGTGCATCCAGCCTCGCTGGTGGGTGGGCAAGTCGAGGGTGATGCGTGTCTCGCTGTCGGGTGCAAGGCTGAAGCGGGTTTGCGCACTCGGGCGGGCCGATGGGGGCCGCTGTTGCGCGGTGAGCGGACAGTTCAGCAGCAGGGCGGGGCGGCGGCGTGCCTCGCGGTTGGAAAAAATCAGTGGAAAGTGGGCGGTGTCCCCGGCAAACACCGGTTCCACCCGGGCCGGGGTGAGGCTGAGGCGCAGCAGATTGCGAAAGGCATGCACGATGCTCACGAAGGCAATGCCCCCCAGGCTGAAGACCATGATGTAGCCCAGGCTGAGGTGGTAGTTGATGCTTGCAATGAGCATCACCACCATGGCCAGCGCAAAGCCCCAGCCCGCGCGGGTGGGCAGCACGAAGATGCGGCGTTGTCCGAGCACGATCGGGCCGGCCTCAAGGCGGGCGGCACGGAACAGGTACTTGTCCAGCGGCCCCCGCAGCCGTGACCAGCCACGTTCCAGGTGTTGTGCAAACTGCATCGGTGCGATCTGCATCGATCAGCTCACGGAGACGCCGTGCAGGAGTTGCGTCAGCGCCTCGGCCCGGGCAGGGCGGCCATCGCCCGCCATGAACAAGCGGTGCCCGGCCAGGTGCGGAAACACCATCTGCACGTCTTCGGGCAAGACATGGTCGCGCCCCTGCACCAGTGCCCAGGCACGTGCGGCGGACAGCAGCCCCAGTCCGGCGCGTGGTGACAAGCCGGTGCTGAAGGCGGCACTTTGCCGGGTGGCGACCAGGAGTCGCTGCACGTAATCCACCAGGGCTTCGGAAGTGATGATCTGCCGGGCCGCTTGCTGCAGTGCAACCAGCTGGTCAGGGTGCACGACCGGTTGCTGGGTTTCGAGCAGGCTGCGCCGGTCCTCGCCCATGAGCAGCGCCCGTTCGGCGTTGCGATCGGGATAGCCCAGGGAGATACGCATCAGGAAGCGGTCGAGCTGGCTTTCGGGTAGCGGGAAGGTACCGATCTGGTAGGTCGGGTTTTGCGTGGCAATCACGAAGAACGGCTCGGGCAGCGCCAGGGTGCGGCCGTCGGCGGTGACCTGATGCTCCTCCATGGCTTCGAGCAGGGCACTTTGTGTCTTGGGCGTGGCGCGGTTGATTTCGTCGGCCAGGATCAGTTGCGCGAACAGCGGGCCGGGGTGAAAGCGAAAGCTGCCATCTTCCCGGTCGTAGATCGACACGCCGACAATGTCGGCGGGCAGCAGGTCGCTTGTGAATTGGATGCGCTGGTATTGCAGGCCGATCAGGCGAGCCAGGACATGGGCCAGCGTGGTCTTGCCCACACCGGGGACATCCTCGATGAGCAGGTGCCCGCGCGCAATCATGCAGGTGAGTGCCAGCGCAAGGTCATGCGATTTGCCGAGAATGATGCGGTTGGCCGCATCGAGTATTCGCGCAATATCCTCCTGGTGCGCGGCGCGCGAAGCGGCGGATGAAGTGTGAGGCACTGCAGGGGTCGAGGTCTGGGACATTGTGCTGGGTACTGTGAAATTGGGCCTGAAGCGGTGATAATAGATTACAAGCGCTGGATGGCACGCCGGAGCAGGGGTACAGGCTCATCGAGACATCATGCCACCAGAAAAAGTTCGTCTGATCGAGGAGAGAGAGGGAATGACGACAACTGCGTTCATTACGCACAGGGATTGCTGGTTGCACGACATGGGCAGTTTCCATCCGGAATGTCCCGACCGGCTGGCAGCGATCAACGATCGCCTGATCGCCGCCGGTCTCGATCTGTATTTGTCATTTTACGATGCTCCGCTGGCGACCGAGGAACAAATCCTCCGCGCACACGACCCGGATTACTTCAAGGAGTTGAAGGATAACGTGCCCGAGCACGGTATCCGCCACCTCGATCCCGATACGGCCATGAGTCCGCACACCTTGCAGGCCGCGCTGCGCTCGGCGGGGGCGGGGGTGCTGGCCACCGATCTGGTGATCGGCGGCGAGATCGAGAATGCCTTCTGCGCAGTGCGCCCGCCCGGTCACCACGCCGAGCACGGCAAGGCCATGGGTTTCTGCTTTCTGAACAATGTCGCCATCGCTGCACGCCACGCGCTCGAAGCGCATGGCCTGAAGCGGGTGGCCGTCGTCGACTTCGATGTACATCACGGCAACGGCACCGAGGACATCTTCCGCAACGACCCCAGGGTGATGATGGCGAGCATCTTCCAGCACCCCTTCTATCCTTACTCCGGAGCGGACAACAAGGCCGCGCACATGGTCAATGTGCCGGTGGCGGCCGGTACCCGGGGCGACGCCTTCCGCCAGATCGTCTCCGAAGTCTGGCTGCCGGCCCTGCGCAACCACAACCCCGAGATGCTCTTCATCTCCGCCGGTTTCGATGCGCACTATGAAGACGACATGGGTTCCTGCGGCCTGGTCGAGGCCGACTACATCTGGGTCACCGAACAGCTCAAGAAGCTGGTGGAAGAGTGTGGTCACAAGCGCATCGTGTCGGTGCTGGAAGGCGGGTACGCGCTGTCTGCGATGTCGCGCTCGGCCGTCGCACACGTCAAGGCGCTGGCCGAACTCTGAACCGTCCTGAGGCTGCACGCATGCGTCCGGTTCCGGCCTGTGGGCCGGAGCATCCAGCCACTCCCGGTCGGTGCCAGCATTTCGATACAGGTGATTGCAGAGGGGATGTGGCAATCGGTTAGAATGGTCCTTTCAATCATTCTCTGCCCTCGATCCCTCATGATTACCGGTTCCATTGTCGCCATCGTCACCCCCATGCACCCGGACGGCAGCCTGGATTACCCTGCGCTGGCCCGTCTCATCGACTTTCATGTCGCCGAGGGCAGTGACGGCATCGTGGTCGTCGGCACCACCGGCGAGTCGCCCACCGTATCGGTGGAAGAGCACTGCGAGTTGATCCGCTTCACCGTGGAAAAGGCCGCCGGTCGCATTCCGGTCATCGCCGGTGCCGGTGGCAACTCGACTGCCGAGGCGATCGAGCTTGCCCAGTTTGCCGAGCGCGCGGGTGCTCAGGCTCATCTTTCGGTGGTGCCCTACTACAACAAGCCGACGCAGGAGGGCATGTACCGCCACTATCGGATGATTGCCGAAGCGGTGGAACTGCCGATGATCCTCTACAACGTGCCCGGGCGCACCGTGGCCGATCTGTCGAATGACACCGCATTGCGTCTGGCAGAGATTCCCAACATCATCGGCATCAAGGACGCCACCGGCAACATCGACCGCGCCTGCGACCTGTTCGAACGCGCCCCGGCCGATTTCGCCATCTACACCGGCGATGACATGACCGGAGTTGCCTTCATCCTGCTTGGCGGGCATGGTGCGATCTCGGTCACGGCCAACGTCGCTCCGCGCGCCATGCACGAGATGTGTGTCGCGGCGCGCGCTGGCGATGTCGCCACCGCCCGGGCAATCAACCAGCGTCTGCTGTGGCTGCATCGCCACCTGTTCTGCGAGGCCAACCCGATCCCGGTCAAGTGGGCACTTGAGCAGATGGGCATGATCGCCTCGGGCATCCGCCTGCCGCTGACCCCCCTGGCCGATCAGTGCCATGGCCGTGTGCGCGAGGCACTGCGCCATGCCGGCATTGATGTTTGACCCTTTTATCGGATTCAAGGACTTCCGGATGCATCCAAACCGTCGGACCGGGCGCCTCATGCGCCTGAGAAAAACCTTGCCGCTGCTGGCCTTGTCGCTGACCGTGGCAGGATGTTCGGGCTCCCTGCTCGAATCCAAGAAGATCGACTACCGCAGCGCGAAAAAGGTGGCGCCGCTGGAAATTCCGCCGGACCTCACCGCGCCGGGCCGGGACGAGCGTTTCGCCATTCCCGACACCGCTCCGCGTGGCGTGGCGACGTATTCTGCCTACTCCAGCAATCGCGAAGCGGTGCCGGTACGGGCAGGCAGCGCACCGGTACTGGCCCAGGTCGACAGCATGCGCATCGAGCGCGCCGGTTCGCAGCGCTGGCTGGTGGTGCCCGGTCAGCCTGAAGTGCTGTGGGACGACATCAAGGATTTTTGGCTCGAGTTGGGCTTCATCCTGAACGTGGAGCGTCCCGAGATTGGGGTGATGGAAACCGACTGGGCCGAGGACCGCGCGAAGATTCCGCAGGATTTCGTGCGTCAGGCGCTGGGCCGGGTGCTCGATGGCTTGTTCTCCACGTCCGAGCGCGACAGGTTCCGCACCCGCCTGGAGGCAGGCAAGGAGCCGGGTACGGTGGAGATCTACATCAGCCACCGTGGCATGCAGGAAGTTTACGCAAGCAGCGCGCAGGACTCCACCGTATGGCAACCCCGGCCGGCTGATCCCGAGCTGGAAGCCGAAATGCTGCGCCGTTTGATGATCCGCCTGGGGGTGGAAGAGCAGCGCGCCACTCAGATTATTGCCACGGCCGAGCAGCCCGCGCGCGCCAGCCTGCAACTGCAGGAAGGCCGGGCACGCCTGCTGGTCGACGAGTCCTTCGACCGGGCCTGGCGCCGTGTCGGTCTGGCGCTCGACCGCATCGGCTTTACCGTCGAAGACCGCGACCGCACCGAAGGGTTGTATTTCGTGCGCTACATCGATCCCGACATGCGCAGCGAGTCGGGTGGTTTCCTGTCGCGCATGGCCTTCTGGCGCAGCAGCGGTGAGGGTCAGCAGGCGCAGGGCAGCGAGTATCGCATCCGTGTCAGCAGCGAGGGCGAATGGTCTCAGGTCAGTGTCCTGACCCGTGAGGGGGGCGAGGACCACTCCGAAACGGCCCGCCGCATGCTTGGCCTGCTGGAGCAGGAACTGCGCTGAAGCTGTGCAACCCCCTTCGGGCCAGACTGCTCCGGCAGCGCTGGCCCGCCGGTTCAAAGCACCGCCACAAGCCCCCCGGCGCCCAGCCCGCAGCCGACCACCACCAGCCACGGGGGCAGTTTCCAGGTCACTAGGGCGACCAGCGCGAGCAGGGCCAGGCCGAAGTCCTGGGGGGTGTGAATCGCGCTGGTCCACACCGGCTGGTAGAGGGCGGCCAGCAGCAGGCCGACCACGGCGGCGTTGATGCCTGACAGGGCCGCCTGTACGCGCAGGTTGCGACGAAGTGGCTCCCAAAACGGCAGCACGCCCAGCACCAGCAGGAAGGCGGGTGCGAAGATCGCCAGCAGGCAGATCGATGCCCCCAGCCAGCCGGAGGGCGCTTCGTTCATCGACGCGCCCAGAAAGGCCGCAAAAGTGAATAGCGGCCCGGGCACCGCCTGGGCCGCTCCGTAGCCAGCCAGAAACGCATCGTTCACCACCCAGCCGCTGGGCACCACCTCGGCCTGCAGCAAGGGCAGCACGACATGCCCGCCACCAAAGACCAGCGATCCTGCCCGATAGAATGCATCCACCATTGCCAGCGTCTGGTTCGGGAACAGGCCCGCGAGCAGGGGTAGTCCAGTCAGCAGCAGCACGAACAGGGCCAGCCAGAGCAGCCCCGCGCGACGTCCGACGACAAGCGGCAGCGGGTCGGTGGTGATGCCCGCCTGAGGTTTGAACAGCATCAGTCCGATCAGTCCGGCCACTGCAATCACCCCAAGCTGTCCCCAGGCTGAGGGCAACAGCAGCACCACGCAGGTTGCTGCTGCCATGATGCTGATGCGCGGCGCATCCGGACACAGACTGCGCGCCATGCCCCAGACGGCCTGTGCGACCACTGCGACCGCCACCACCTTCAGCCCGTGCAGTACCCCCGCAGGCACCGTTTCGCCGTAACTGGCCAGGCCGAGCGCAAACAGGATCAGGGCCAGTGCGGAGGGTGCGGTGAATCCGGCCCAGGCCGCCAGTGCCCCAGCATGGCCGGCCCGGTACAGCCCGATCGCGATGCCCACCTGGCTGCTCGCCGGCCCCGGCAGGAACTGGCAGAGCGCGACCAGATCGGCGTAGCTGCGCTCACTCATCCATTTGCGCCGGGTCACGAACTCCTCGCGGAAGTAGCCCAGGTGTGCAATCGGCCCGCCAAAAGAGGTCAGGCCCAGGCGCAGAAAGATCAGAAACACGGCCCATGGGCTGTGGCCTGCTGCGGTGCTGCGGGTCGAGTCGGTCATGGTCGGGGAGGGCGTGTGACAAACTTCGTGCAGCGTAACCGAAGTTTGATGACGAAAGCGATCATGCGGCCTGCCTAGGCTCAACCCACCGGCTTGATCACTTGGTTTGAGGGTACAGTTAACCAACTTCGTTGGTGCGGAATTCCCTGATTCTGAGGCGTGCCAGCAGATTCCCGTATGTGTTTAGGGTGATGAGGAAGAGGAGTGGCGATGAACAACCGGTTGCGTGCAGCAGCGCCATGCTTGCGTTGGGGCGTTGCCGTCGCCCTTGTGATGGCGGCGGTTTCAGTGGCGGCGGATGGCGATTGCGATGCCGTTCTCGCAGTCGAGCGTCAAGGCACGATCTGGCTGTGGCATGCCCGTGACGGTGAGCGCGAGCTTGTGCAAGGGGGCTGTGCCGCGCTCGAGCGTGGCGCGCGGCGGCTGGCCTATTGCACTCCGGCGGACGCCATGGGGCAGCCGGGGCGCGAGCTTCATGTGCGCAGGCTCGACGGCACTCACCCCGAGTGGGTGCATCGTGCGGGTGAAGGGGCGTTCATCAGTGAGGCGGCCTGGTCGCCCGAGGGGGGCCGGCTGGCCTTTATCGAAACCGACCGCGACTACCGCAGTCACCTGATGCTGTGGTCGCCCGGCGGCCCCGCTCGCCGGGTCGCCAGTGCGCCGGGCTCGATGTCCCATCTCTGGTGGAGTCTGGGCTGGATCGCCGACGGCAGTGCGCTCACCGTCCATGACATGACAGTGCTGCAGCGGATCGCACTCGACGGCAGGGCGCCCGACAGCATTCCACTGCCCGAACTCATCGGCGCCGGCCTCGAGACGGTCACCAGCACCGACCGCGTACTGCCGGCCCCGCACGATCCCACAGTGTTCGCCTATACCCGGCTGGTGCCGGGCAGTGCGCTGTTTTCGCGTGTCATGCACGAACCGAACAGCGCGCTGTTCGTGCATGACCGGTTTCTCGGGCGCGGCAAGAATCTGCGCCTCACTGCCGAGGCGGTTACGGTGCTCGATGTTGCCTGGACCCCGGACGGGCGCAGTCTGCACTTTGCCGGCTATCTGGATATTCATGCGGCCGATGAAGACCCGTTCCGGATCTACCGGATCGACCGTAATGGTCGTGGTTTGCGGGCGTTGCTGCGCGGTGAGCGGGTGAGCGTCGCGTGTCGTGAGCCGGCGTCACGGGAGGCCATCAAATGACGCGTGGGAAAACGGCTTCTCCGGAGCCGGCCAACGCCCCCCCGGTCCTGCGCTGGCAGGGCCAGGTGCCGCGCTTCTCGCGCTTGCGCGAAGGCGGCCCGGGGCGTCCGGCCAGTCTCGCGTTGCTCGTTGTCTTCGGACTGGCCCTGCTCGTCATCGGCAAGCGCGCGATGGAAGCGGAGGGCATTTCGAGCGGTGGTCCGGCGGCCATGCTGCTGGGCGTGTGCGTGCTCGGTTTCGTGGTGCTGTGGGTGTTCATCAAGGCGGTGCTGCGCAGCCGCGAGGTGACCTTTGTGGTGGATGCCAGGGGGGTGGCGATCCGGCCGTCTGCGCAACAGCGCAAGCTGGATAAACGTCTGTTTTGGCTGTCGATGTTCGTTTTTTGGGCGACCTGGCGGGGCGGAATCTGGAGCGCCTGGGCGCCGGTGACGCGCTGGAAGGAAGTGCGCCGCGTCGAATACGACGATGCGGCACGCCAGATTCTGGTGCGCGGGGGGGCGTGGGACATTCGGTTGATGTGCACCGCAGAAAATTATGCAGGGGTGCGTGAGCTTATCGAGGCACGAAGAAAGCAGCGTGGAACATGAACGAATGAGAATGAACGAACCGGACTGGGAACGTTTCCGGCATTCGAATTAGAATCGGGCCAGTTTCTCATTCGATGACCTGCTCATGCCCACCATGAAAATTTCCGATCCCGGCCAGACCCGGCGCTGCAACGAAGTCCAGTTGATGCTTGCCGAATTGCCCCTCGACGACGCGCGTGTGCTTGAACTGGGGTGTGGGCGCGCGCAGAAAACGCGCACCCTGGCTGAAAGCGGCCGGGTGCGCGAGATCCTCGCGCTGGAGGTGGACGCCATCCAGCACGCTCGCAACCTGCTGATCGACGACCTGCCTCAGGTCCGTTTCGCGCAGGGCGGGGCGGAGGCGATTCCTGCCGAAGCGGACAGCTTCGACATCGTGATCATGCTCAAGTCCCTGCACCATGTGCCGGTGAGGCACATGACCCGGGCCATGGAAGAAATTGCCCGGGTGTTGCGTCCGGGTGGGCTGGCGTGGATTTCCGAACCGGTGTTTGCCGGCGAGATGAACGAGGTCATGCGCCTTTTCCATGACGAAGAAAGCGTGCGGGAAGCCGCGTTTGGGGCCGTATGCGGGGCGGTCGAGCGCGGCATCCTGAAGCTGGAGCAGCAGTTGTTCTTCCAGACCCGCAGCGCCTTTGCCGACTTTGCCGAATTCGACGCACGCATGATTCAGGTCACCCACACCGAGCACCGCCTGTCTCCCGAGTGCTACGCCGAGGTCCGCCGGCGCTTCGAAGCCCATCTCACTGCGGAAGGTGCAACCTTCTTCAATCCCCAGCGAGTGGATGTGCTGAGTAAACCGGTGCGTTGAGGTCGACCGTTCAGGCACTCAGTCGCTGGCGAAAGCCGCCAGTGCGTCGAGCACGTGTTGCGTGTTGACGCCCTCGGCCGGTTCGGCCACATCGCTGAAGCTGGCCTGTTCGCCGGCCTGCTTGATCCGCGCCACGGCCTGTCCGGCCTCGCGGGGCGATTCAAACCCCCGGCTTTGCAGCAACAGGCGGCCTTCGCCATCGACCAGCTTGAAATAGAACTGCCCGTCAGCCTCGCGATATTGCTTGAACTGCGGTTTGGCCTGCGTGCGCTCGCGCTGCGGGGTAGCGGCGGTGGCGATGCGGTGCAGTGGGCGCAGGCCCACGGCGTGGCGCAGCTCGGCAATGAAAGGGGTGGCAATCGTGCGCGCCCGCGCAGCCCCTTCCTGCAGCTTCTGCTCGATCAGTTCGGGCTGCGCGATCAGGGCTTCGTAGTGCTCGCGCATCGGGGCCACCGCGCGCTCGATGTGTTCAAACACCGCCTGCTTGGCCTCGCCCCACGCAATTCCGTCGGCAAATGCGGTGCGCATGGCCCGGGTTTCGTCCTCGGTGGCAAAGGCCTGATACAGCTGGAACAGGGCCGAGCCTTCGGTGTCCTTGGGTTCGCCCGGCTCGCGTGAGTCGGTGAGAATCGAAAACACCCGCTTGCGCAGTTCGGCGGTGGGCGCGAACAAGGGAATCACGTTGTCGTAGGACTTGCTCATCTTGCGCCCGTCAAGGCCGGGCAGGGTGGCCACGGCCTCATCGATCACCGCTTCGGGCAACACGAAATGCTCGCCGTACAGGTGGTTGAAGCGCGCCGCAATGTCACGCGCCATTTCGATGTGCTGGATCTGGTCGCGCCCCACCGGCACCGCGTGTGCCTTGAACATCAGGATGTCGGCCGCCATCAGCACCGGGTAGTTGAACAGGCCCATGTTCACCCCTGCGTCCGGCTCCTCGCCCTCGGCGTTGTTGCGATCGACCGCTGCCTTGTAGGCGTGGGCGCGGTTGAGCAACCCTTTGCCGGCAACGCAGCACAGCAGCCAGGTCAGTTCGGGGATTTCGGGGATGTCGGACTGACGGTAAAACCACACCCGCTCACTATCCAGCCCTGCTGCCAGCCAGGTGGCCGCGATCTCCAGCGTGGAGCGCTGTACCCGCACCGGATCGGTGGTGCTGATCAGCGCATGGTAATCGGCAAGAAAGTAGAAGCTCTCGGCATCGGTGCGCCTGCTTGCGGCCACGGCGGGGCGGATCGCTCCGGCGTAGTTGCCAAGGTGCGGCGTGCCGGAAGGCTTGATGCCGGTGAGAATGCGTTGAACGGCCATGGCGGAGTCCTGCAACAGTAAGAAAGGATCGGTCGGGAATGCCCTGGCAGCCGGCTGGATGCACCAGCCCCTGACGGACAAAGCCCGCAAGTTTACCAATCCGTGGGCGAAGTGGCGCTGAAAACCGGACCTTGCGAGCCTGCCTGGCGGACTTTTATGGCACCGGATGCGGGCGGGCATCTCCGGATTTTCATGTTTTTCTCGTATATCATGAATACGATTGAATAATCAGGGGAGTGTAAGACCCGATTATTCAATCGGATGGTCAATCACGTCACACTGACGAAGCAGGGAAAATGTTCATGAAAATGTCAACGCACATGTTGCGCGGTCTGGTGTTTGCCGCTGTCTGTCACGCTGCGCCCGCTGTTGCGCAGGAAGTGATTCTGGGCGTCAGCGAGGGTACTTCGGACAGCCTCAACAACCTGGTTGCGCTGGCCAAGTACAGGCCGCTGGCCGATGCCATCGGGCGGGGCCTGGGCCGGCAGGTGAATGTGGTGTTCGTGCGCGAGTTCAAGACGCTTGAAGAAGGGATGAGGAGCGGGTATTACGATTTCGTGGCCGCCCGCCCGAGCGACTACCCGGCGCGCGCATTGCGCGATCATGGCTACCGCTATGTGGCCACGACCTTGCCGGAGACGGCCTGCTACATCGTTGCCGCGCAGGGTACCCCGTACCGCCAGATTGCCGACCTGAAGGGCAAGCGCTGGGCGATGCCGGAGGCGGTGAGCTACATCAGCCAGGTCTGCCGTGCAGAGCTGAAGGAGATGGGCGTCGATCTGGCCACCGAAGAGGTGCAGTACATGCGGGAGCAGGGGGCGGTGGCCTTTGCGCTCGAAAATGCCTTTGCCGATGTGGGGGGGCTGGGTTCGAATGCCGGCGTGACCCGCCAGTGGGAAAAGGCCGGCCATCCGGTGCTGCACAAGGGCAGGCTGCAGCCCTTCTTCCCGGTCATCGCGCATGGACGCTTCAGCGGCGAACAGGTGGAGGCGGTGCAGACGCAGTTGCGCAGCCTGAGCGCCACCGAAGCGGGGCGGACCGCGCTCAAGGGCATGGGGATCGAGCGCTTCGATACCGCTTCCGAGCAACGCCTGCGCGGGCTTTTGAACTGGCTGGATCTGTAGGTCATACTGTCCGGTGTTGTCGCAATTCAATCGATCGAGGTGGCGTGATGAAGCGGTGGCGGGGGCTGGTGGGTGGGATGTGGGCGGCGGCGTTGCTGGCAGGGTGCGGCGGCGAGCGGGCCGAGCCGGTTGGAGCAGTCACCGAGCCGCCGGCACAGGCGCAGGCCGTGGCGCCGGGTGGCGTGCCTGCACCTGTGCAGCCACCCGCACAGGTGCAGGCACCGGCAGCCGCAGTGGTGGCGGATGTGGCCACGCTCAAGGCGAAGCATGCGAACCAGCCCTTGTCGGTGGTCGATGTGTCCGAGCTCGACGTACGGGGTGCCAGCGCACTGGTGGTGTCGTTCTCGGTGCCGCTGGACCCGGACCAGCGCTTCGATACCTTGCTGACGCTTGCCGATGCGCAGGGCGGGCGCCTGGAGGGGGGCTGGGTGCTGTCCGACAATCTTCAGGAACTGCGCCGTCAGCCGCTCGAGCCCGAGCGCCGGCTCAGCCTGCAGATCGCCGCCGGCCTGCGCAGCGTGGCCGGGGTGGAACTGGGCCGGACGGCGTCGCATACGCTCACCACTCGTGCGCAGACGCCGTCGCTTGGCTTTGCCAGCCGTGGTTCGCTGCTGCCCTTGCGGCTGGCCGATGGGTTGCCGGTGATTGCGCTCAATGTGGACAAGGTCGATGTCGAGTTCTTCCGCATCCGGCCGGAGCAGTTGCACGGTTTTCTGTCCGAATGGAATCGGCAGTCGGCGATGGAGCTGTGGCAGTTGGGCGATCTGCCAGCCAAGGCGCAGCTGGTGCATACCGCTCAGTTTGCACTCAACCCGCCCCCCAATACGCGTGAGCGTCTGATGCTGCCGCTCGATGACATTGCCGCGCTGGCCGAGCCGGGGGTCTTCGTTGCGGTGATGCGCCGGAGTGGCACCTTTGAATACAGCCTGCCGGTGACGGTGTTCAGCCGCAGTGACATCGGGCTGAGCGTGCGTCGCAGTGCCGCCGCGCTCGATGCCTTCGTGCAGTCGCTTGACGGCGGAGTGCCGCTTGCCGAGGTCAGGCTGGAGCTGCTCGATGCGAGGGGGCTGACGCTCGCCGAGGGGCGCAGCGGCAGCGATGGCCATGTGCGCCTGCCCACGCACAAGGACGCACGCCTGTTGCTGGCCACCCGCGAACGTTCGACCACGCTGATCCGCCTGCAGGATGCCGCCCTCGATCTGGCCGAGTTTCCGGTCAGCGGGCCACGTGCCGGCGCGCTCACCCTGTTCGCCTTTGGTCCGCGCGACCTTTACCGCCCCGGCGAAACCGTGCTGGTCAACGCCTTGCTGCGCGATGCCGATGGCCGTGCCCTGTCGTCGCAGCCACACCAACCCATTCCGACCCGCATCCTGCGGCCCGATGGCGAGGTGGTGCGCAGCTTTGTGTGGCAGGCCGACGCAGAAGGGCTCTACCAATACCGTTACCCACTCTCCGACAGCGCCCAGACCGGGCGCTGGCGCATGCAGATGGAACTGGGCGGCGAAAGCGCCGCCGTGTATGAATTTCTGGTCGAGGACTTCCTGCCCGAGCGCCTCGCGCTGGACATCGCACCCCAGGCGACCGATCCCCTTGCGCCGCATGACGAGGCGCAGTTCACGGTTGAGGCACGCTATCTGTACGGCGCCCCGGCATCGGGCAATCGCCTGATCGGGCAGCTGTTCGTCGAGCCGCTGCGCGAAGCAGTGCCCGGTCTGCCGGGTTTCCAGTTCGGTGACGCGACCGAGGCAGCGCAGCGTCGGGTGATCGAGCTCTCCGAGCACTGGCTCGACGAGGCCGGCGAGGGTGAGCTGAGCGTGCCCAGCGAATGGGCCGAACGGCGCTCGCCCTTGTCGCTGACCCTGCAGGCCAGCGTGCAGGAGTCCGGCGGCCGGCCGGTGACGCGGCGCACGTCGGTGCCGGTGTGGCCGGGTCATCGCCTGCCCGGCATCCGGCCGCTGTTTGCCGATGGACGCGTCGATGCGTCGAGCGAGGCCCGCTTTGAAATCGTGATCGCCAATCCGGCCGGTGAGCGTCTGGCGGCGAGCGGGGTCACCGTGCGCCTGGTGATGGAGCGGCGCGATTACTTCTGGCAGTTCTCGTCCGACGAGGGCTGGCGCAGCAGCTTCAACCAGAAGGATCTGGTGTTGTCGGCCGAGCGTCACGACATCGCCGCCGATGACCGCATCGAGGTGGGCGTGCCGACCGAGTGGGGCTGGTACCGGCTTGAGGCGGAGGACCCCGAAACCGGGCTCGTCTCCAGCGTCCGTTTCCACGCCGGTTACCTGTGGCAGGAGAACGCGGAGGAGGGCAACGTGCGCCCCGACAAGATTCGCCTCAGTCTCGACAAGCCGCGCTACCGCGCGGGCGAGGTGGCGAGCATCGCGGTCGAAGCGCCGGCCGCCGGCCAGGGGTATCTGATGGTGGAGTCGGCCGAAGGGCCGCTATGGTGGCAACCCATCGAAGTGCCAGCGGAGGGCGCGCGTTTCGAGCTGCCGATTCCGCAGACCTGGGCACGCCACGACCTCTATGTGAGCGCACTGGTGGTGCGCCCCGGTGAGCGCACCGCCCACACCGTGCCGCGTCGTGCCGTGGGGGTGTTGCACCTGCCGCTGGATCGCGAGGACAGACGCCTCGCGCTCGACCTTCAGGTGCCCGACAAAATGCGCCCCGACCGTACCCTGCCAGTACGCCTCAGCCTGCCCGGACAGGCCGGCGAGACGGTGCGGGTGATCGTGTCGGCGGTCGATGTCGGCATTCTCAACCTGACCCGCTTCGAAACGCCCGATCCGTTTGCGACCTTTTTCGGTCGCCGTGGCTACGCCATCGACCACCTCGACATTTACGGGCAGTTGATCGAAGTGGGCGACACGCGCCGCGCCAAGCTCAATTTCGGGGGCGATCAGGAAAGCGACCGGGGCGGACGCTCGCCGATCACCTCGGTCGAACTGGTGGCGCTGCAGTCAGTCCCGGTCACGCTCGGGCCGGACGGTACGGCCGAGATCGGCCTGGAGATTCCCGACTTCAACGGCGAACTGCGCATCATGGCGCAGGCCTGGAGCGACAGCGCCTACGGCATGGCCGAGGCGCGTACTGTCGTTGCCGCGCCGCTGGTGGCCAGTCTTGCCGCGCCACGCTTTCTGGCCGGGGGCGATCGCACCGAGGTGGCGATCGACCTGACCAATCTCACCGACCGGCCGCAGACGCTGCAACCGCAACTGCAGGTGGATGGGCTGCTGGCCACATCCGGTGAGTGGCCCGAGCGCATCGAGCTGGCGCCGGGCGCGCGCGCCACCCTGCGCATGCCGCTCGAAGCCGGTATCGGCATGGGGGAGGGCACGCTCAGCCTCAGCGTCGCCGGCCTGTCGTTGCCGGATGAGCAGTTTGCACCGCTGGCACGCCAGTGGCGCATTGGCGTGCGGCCGGCCTGGCCAGCGCAGACGGCAAGCTTTATTGCCACGCTGCAGCCCGGCGACCGTCCCTGGTCGCTGGCCGAGCTGGCCCCCCAGTATGGACAGCTGGATGCGCGCAGCGTGGCGGTGACGCTCTCCGCCCGCCCGCCGCTGGATCTGGCCGAGCATGTGCGCGAGCTGTTCGCCTATCCCTATGGATGCGCCGAACAGACCACCAGCGGACTGTATCCCTCGCTGTACGCACGGCCGGAGCTGCTGGCCACGCTCGGCATTCGTGGTCAGGACGCAGACACGCGCCGCACCCGCATCGAAATCGGCATCGAGCGTCTGCTCGGGATGCAGCGCTACAACGGCAGCTTCGGATTGTGGAGCAGCGATGGCGCGGAAGAGTATTGGCTGACCGCCTATGTGGGGGATTTCCTCCTGCGCGCCGCCGAAGAGGGATTTGCGGTGCCCCAGGCGGCACTGGAATCGGTGCGCCAGCGCCTGCTCGCGTATCTCCAGAATCCCGCCCAGATCGAAATGCCCTATACCGACAACGCCGGGCGCAGCCGCTTTGCGGTGCAGGCCTATGCGGCTTATGTGCTGACCCGCCATGGCCAGGCGCCGCTGGGCAGCTTGCGCCAGCTGGCCGAGCGGCACGAGCACGCGCCGTCCGGGCTGGCGCTGGCGCAATTGGGGTTTGCCCTGCAGCGCATGGGTGACGGCCCGCGCGGCGATACCCTGCTCGATGCCGCGCTGCAGCGGTCGCGCGATGGCAACCGCTGGATCGGGGACTACGGCAGCCCGCTGCGCGATATCGCGCTGACCCTTGCCTTGTTCGAGGAGCACGCGCTGCAGGTGCGTGCCCGCGACCGGCTGCACCTGATGCTCAGCGAGCAACTGCGCGAGCGTCCGTGGCTGTCCACCCAGGAGCGCAACGCCTTGTTCCTTGCCGGTCGCCATGGCCTGTCGCGTGCCGGGGAAAGCTGGCAGGCCGAGGTCACGGCAGCGACCCTGCAGCGAGTGGAAGGTGACCGTCCGATGGCCCTGCGTTTCGGGGAAACCGAACTGGGGCCGGACTTCCAGCTCGGCAATGCAGGCACCACCACGCTCTACCAGCGCACCACGCTGAGCGGTTATCCCCGCAGTGCACTGCCGGCGGACGAGGATCAGATTGCGGTCAGCCGGCGCATGCTGCGCCTCGATGGCAGCGAAGTCACGGATACGCTCGACAGTGGCGAGCTGGTGCTGGTGCATCTGACGTTGCGCGCGCGCAGCCGTGTGCATGATGCGCTGGTGGTCGACCTGCTGCCGGCCGGGCTGGAGCTCGAAAACCAGCGGCTGGACGGCTCCGCCCGCCTGCCCAGCGCCAGTGCCGAGATCAACGGGCTGTTGCAGCGCCGTGGCGATTACACCCCCCGTCACGAAGCCTGGCTGGGCGACCGCTATGTGGCCGCAGTCACGCTGGGCGAGGGCGAGCGCGTGGACCTGCTGTATCTGGCCCGCGCGGTCACGCCCGGGGTGTACCGTGTCCCGCCGCCCCTGGTCGAATCGATGTATCGACCGGAAGTGCAGGGGCGTGGCGAGACGCCACCGGACTTGCAGGTGATTGCACGCTGACAGGCCGGAGGGCATGCGCATCCAGGCCATGTTGCAGGCACGGCGGGCAGGCGTGCGTCGTGGGCGCCGCCTGCTTGCTGCCCTGCTGGGTGGGGGCCTGCTGGCGGTGGCGCTGGCCTGGGGGGCGGATCGCCTGTGGCCCTTGCCCTTGCCCGCCGAGGACAGCGCCCGCATCGTGCTCGCGCACGACGGCACGCCGCTGTGGCGTTTTGCCGATGTGAATGGGGTGTGGCGCCATGCCGTGCGGCCCGATGAGGTGTCGCCCCTGTACCTGCAGGCCCTGCTGGGCTACGAGGACCGCTGGTTTTATCGACATCCCGGCATCAATCCGCTGGCCCTGGCGCGGGCAGCCTGGCTCAACGCGCAGGCCGGGCACATCGTCTCCGGTGGCAGCACCCTGTCAATGCAGGTGGCGCGCCTGCTCGAACCACATCCCCGCACGCTGCGCGGAAAACTGCGCCAGATGGCGCGCACGCTGCAGCTTGAGTGGCATCTGAGCAAGGACGAAATCCTTACCCTGTATCTCAACCGTGCCCCCTTCGGCGGCACCATCGAAGGCATTGCCGCTGCCAGCTGGACGCTGCTGGGCAAACCCCCCAACGACTTGACCCATGCCGAGGCGGCCCTGCTCGTGGTGTTGCCCCAGGCGCCCAGCCGCCTGCGCCCGGACCGCTACCCGGAACGTGCCACGGCCGCACGCGACAAGGTGTTGATGCGCATGCGCGACAACCTGACATGGCCGCACGCGGTGGTGGATGAAGCCTTGCAGGAGGCCGTGTTGCTGGCGCCGCGCGACCCGCCCGGGCTGGCCCCCTTGTTTGCGCGCAGGGTGGTGGCCGAGCGCGCCGGCGCACGGGTGCGCACGACCGTAGACGCCCGTCTGCAGCGTCGTGTCGAGGCCCTCGTGCATGCCTGGCGGGGTCGTCTGCCACCGCGCACCTCCGCTGCCGTGATGGTGGTCGAGCATGACACCATGGCCGTGCGTGCCTATCTCGGTTCGGCCGACTTTGACAATGAGCAACGCTTCGGCCATGTCGACATGGTGCGTGCGGTGCGCTCTCCCGGCTCCACCCTCAAACCCTTCCTCACCGGTCTGGCGCTGGATGCCGGCCTGATTCATTCGGAGTCCTTGCTGCAGGACGTGCCACGGGTGCATGCCACGTATCGTCCCGGCAACTTTGCGAGCGGTTTTTCCGGTCCGGTGTCGGCCGCCGAGGCCCTTGCACGTTCGCTCAACCTGCCGGCAGTGCAATTGCTGGAGGCGTATGGTGCACGTCGCTTTCAGGCGGAGTTGACGCAGGCGGGGGTTCCGCTGGTGCTGCCCCCCCACGTCGCGCCCAGTCTGGCGGTCATCCTGGGCGGTGTCGGCACGCGCCTGGAAGACCTGCTGGCCGGCTATCGCGCCTTTGCGCGCGGTGGGCGCAGCGCGCGCCTGCGCTGGTTCGACGATGCGCCCCTGGTCGAGCGCCGTTTAATGTCGGAGGGCGCGGCCTGGATCGTCCGCCAGACCCTGCTCGGGCGGCGCGCCTCCGGCCAGCCGCTGGCGATGGATGCCGCTGCGCATTCCACGCTGGCCTGGAAGACCGGCACCAGCTACGGTTTTCGCGATGCGTGGGCCATCGGGGTTGGGCCGCGTTACCTGATCGGTGTCTGGATCGGGCGTCCCGACGGCACGCCGGTGGCGGCGCAGTTCGGGGTTGGCTCGGCCGCTCCGTTGTTGTTTCAGGTGCATGAACTGGTGCGCGGCGGTGCGCCCGACTGGCATGAGGCCGCACCGGCTGCGGTGGCCGTGCGCGACATCTGCTGGCCAGGCGGTCAGACGCTGTCCGCAGCCCATCCCGACTGTCGCCAGCTGTGTCAGGCGTGGGTGCTCGATGGCATTGTGCCCCCCACGCTGCCCTTGCTCGACCACCCGAGCGGCGGCGCGCAGCGCCTGGTGCATTGGCTTGACAGCGAGGGACAGTGGGTGGCGCCCGACTGCGCCAATGCACACCGTACCGAGTTGCTTCTGTGGCCGGCGGCGCTGGAGGCCTGGCTCCCCGCGCGTGAGCAGCGCGCCCAGCGGCTCCCGCCCCGATCCTCGACCTGTCCACCGCCCCCCGACCCACGAGCCAGCGCACCCTTGCAGATCGTTGGCCTGCGCGATGGCGACATCGTGCGCCTGGTCGGCGGCCGCCAAGGCCCGCTTGCCCTCAACCTCAGCGCCACCGGCGGAGCAGGGCTGCGACGCTGGTTCCTGGGCGGCGAACCCATCGGCAGCAGCCAGGGCGAAACCCCCCTCGCGCTGACCCTCGACCGCCCCGGCGAACACCAGCTGAGCGTGATCGACGAAAGCGGCCAGATAGGGCGGATCGGGATCAGGGTGCTGGGGCGGTGAGGGGGCACCTCAGCCGCAGGTGCCGACTGCGCCGCAGGCGGTGCAGAAGTCGCAGCCGTCCTTGCGGATCACCGAGTGGTTGCCGCATTCGCTGCACAGCGAACCCTGCATGACTTCGGGGTCGCTGTCGCTGTGCGGGGCTTCGAGGATGCCCATTTCACGGGTGGGGTAGCCTTTCTCGTCGAGCACGCCAAGCATGGCGTAGCGATGAATCATGAGCTGCGCCATGTAGGCCACCGTGCTGGGGTAGTTCTGCTGGCGACGGGTGCCGGGCACGAAGGCCATGAAATCGCCCAGGGGCTCGGGGTAGTTGAGCAGCTTGCGCAGCTTCATGCCGATCCAGGCAGGGTCCATGACCCGCATGTCGAGCGACAGGATGCGGGTCAGGCCGTCGAGTGCGCGCGGGTAGTTGCCGGACAGCCACACCGAGTACGGACGGGTGACGCCGTCGGGCAGGGTGATTTCCTTCAGGCCGAGCACGAAATCCTCGCCGGTGGATGGATTGGTGATGTCCACCGTCCATGACAGCGTGCCGTCGGTGCCGGTTTTCGGCTCCTGCTGGCTGAACAGCGAGTCGAGCACCGGGGTGGCCGTGCCGTCGTTGTCCAGTGCGCCGAGATGTTCGCAGCGGTAGCGCACCACCTGGGCAAAGGCCGACACGGCGCCCGGGAACATACGCTTTTCGCCATACGGCGGGAACGCCATTTCGAACGACTTTTCGCCGATGGTGCGGGCCAGGATGTCGAGCTTGAGGGCCAGCCAGCCCCGGTCGTTGGCGCGCATGTCCATGGACAGGGTCTTGGCCACGGCACCCAGGCCGCGCGGCTGGTTGGCGCCATTCACCCACACTTCGAAGGGGAAGCCGTTCACGCTGACCGGCTGGGTGTCGACATGGCCGATGAACAGGGCAAAGTCGCCCTGCGGGGTGTCGAGCATGTACGTCCAGGCCATGTTGCCGTCGGGCAGCTCGGGCCGGCCCGGCCAGCGCAGGCTGGAGAGCACCGGGGCGGGCAGGTTCTTGATCGACAGGCGGCGGTTGGGGTCGGACAGTTCCACGTCCTGCGGCTGCTTCTGTTCGGTGCTGGGGGTGACCGACAGCACCGAGCCGAGCACGCTGTTCGGGCGGTAAGTGGCCAGCCCCTTCAGGCCCGCCTTCCAGGCGGTGAGGTAGAGATCTTCGAAGTCGGCGTAGGGGTAGTCGCCCGGCACGTTCACCGTTTTGGAAATGGAGGTGTCCACATAGGGGGCGACGGCGGCGACCATGTCCTTGTGCGCCTGGGCGGAGATTTCCAGTGCGGTGACGAAGTAGGGCGGCAGCTTGTTCACATCGCCACCGAGGTGACGGTACAGGCGCCAGGCGTAGTCCTCGACCGCGTACTCCTTGAAGGTGCCGTCGGCCATGCGCTTGCGCCGGGTGTAGGTGTAGGAGAAGGGCGGTTCGATGCCGTTGGAGGCGTTGTCGGCAAAGGCCAGCGAAATGGTGCCGGTGGGGGCGATCGACAGCAGGTGCGAGTTGCGCAGGCCGTGCTTGCGGATCTTGTCCTTCACGTCGGCCGGCAGGCGCGAGGCGAAGTTGCCGCCCGACAGGTACATGTCGGCGTTGAACAGCGGGAAGGCGCCGCGTTCGGTGGCCAGATTCACCGAGGCCAGATAGGCGCGGTTGCGCATGAACTCGGAAATGCGGGTGGCCATGGCGCGCGCTTCGGGGGTGTCATAGCGCAGCTGCAGCATGATCAGCGTGTCGCCCAGACCGGTGAACCCGAGGCCGACACGGCGCTTGGACCGGGCTTCGGCCTGCTGCTCGGACAGCGGCCAGTGGGTCACGTCGAGCACGTTGTCGAGCATGCGGATGGCGACATCGATGACCTTGCCGAAGCCTTCGAAATCGAACTCGGCCTTGTCGGTGAAGGGGTTGCGCACGAACGGCGTCAGGTTGGCCGACCCCAGGCAGCAGCAGCCGTACGGCGGCAGGGGCTGTTCGGCGCAGGGGTTGGTGGCCTCGATGGTCTCGCAGTAGTACAGGTTGTTGTCCTGGTTCATGCGATCCAGGAACAGGATGCCCGGTTCGGCGTGGTCGTAGGTCGAGCGCATGACCTGATCCCACAGTTCGCGTGCGCGCACCTTGCGATACACCCACAGGCCGTCGTCGAGCTGGTAGGCCCCGGCCTGCTTGAGTTCGTCGATGGGTTCGGCCTTGTGGGTGAGTTCCACGAAGCTGTCGGTTTCCACTGCCTTCATGAAGGCATCGGTCACGCCCACCGAGATGTTGAAGTTGGTCAGGTCGCCATGATCCTTGGCGTGGATGAATTCCTCGATGTCCGGGTGATCGCAGCGCAACACGCCCATCTGGGCACCGCGACGGGCGCCGGCGGACTCCACGGTTTCGCAGGAGCGGTCGAACACGCGCATGTAGGACACCGGCCCGGAGGCGTTGGACTGAGTGCCCTTCACCATGGCGCCTTTCGGACGAATGCTGGAGAAGTCATAGCCCACCCCGCCACCACGGCGCATGGTTTCGGCGGCCTGGGCCAGGGCGGTGTAGATGCCGGGACGGCCATCCACCGACTCGGTCACCGAGTCGCCCACCGGCTGCACGAAGCAGTTGATCAGGGTGGCCTGCAGGTTGGTGCCGGCGGCGCTGTTGATGCGCCCGGCGGGCACGAAGCCCATTTCCTGCGCTTCAAGGAAGCGCGCTTCCCAGTGGGCGCGCTTGTCTTCGGCTTCGACGGCGGCGAGGGCGCGGGCGACACGGCCGCGCACTTCGGCGATGCTCTGTTCGTCGCCCTTGGCATATTTTTCAATCAGGACTTCGGCGCAGATCTCCTGCGGCGCAAGGGTGCTGGCGTCGTGACGGGCTTTGGATTGGGTCTTGTTGCTCATGATCGGACAACGGCCTCCGTTGGGGGGGTGCTTACGTTTTTGTTGGCCGAAGAATAGCGTTTAATTCAGGGAAAATCAAAAAAATAAAATTGTTATAAAACAATAAGATAACAGTTTTTACAGTAGCGCAAGTGTTTTTTGACCACTATATGTAGTATGTGGAAAACCTGTTGAAAAGTGCTTGGAAACGGCGTGTTTGCTGGTGCTTGGGGGTGTGGATAAACGTTTTTTCAGGGCGTTTCGGTAAAATGCCGCTTTCCCGTCATCCCCACTCATGGATGCCACCGCCTGCCCATCAGGCCACAGATACAGGACCCCGCTGCATGCCCCTCACCCTTCCGCAACTCGAACGCCATCTGTTCAAGGCGGCCGACATCCTGCGCGGCAAGATGGACGCCTCGGAATTCAAGGAATACATCTTCGGCATGCTGTTCCTCAAACGCTGCTCCGACGTCTTCGAGGAGCGTCGTGCCGAGGTGATCCAGCAGGCGCTGGACGCCGGCAAGACCCAGGCCGAAGCCGAGCTGTCCGCCGACAACCCGCGCTGGTACAGCCGCGACGGCCACTTCTGGGTGCCGCCGCATTCGCGTTTCGACCATCTGCTCGATCATGCCCACCAAAACGTCGGCGACTGGCTGAACAAGGCGCTGAGCGGTATCGAGGCCAGCAACAGCAGCCTGGCCGGCGTGCTGGAACACATCGACTTCACCCGCAAGGTCGGCCAGGGCAAGATCCCCGACCTCAAGCTGCGCCAGTTGATCAGCCACTTCGCCGAGATCAATCTGCGCAACGCCAACTTCGAGTTCCCCGACCTGCTCGGCGCCGCCTACGAGTACCTGATCGCCGAGTTCGCCGACTCCGCCGGCAAGAAGGGCGGCGAGTTCTACACCCCGCTGCTGGAGACATTGTCATGATTTGTGCAAGCACCCCTTGCACAAATTGTCCAACAGTCTGTTGGACAAACGGGAGCCTGATATGCCCCAGCGCCTGCCGCCCCGCGAAACCCTCACCGTCGAATTCAAGAGCGACCTGAAGAAGCTCCCCGACCGGGAGCTGATCGAGGCGCTGGTCTGCCTGAAAACCAACTACACCTTGGGTACCATGGCCTGTGAGCGGTTTATTAACCCGGCCCTTAAAGTCACTGCCAACCGTTCGGGCTGAGCCTGTCGAAGCCCAGTCCCGGCAGCGCCCTTCGACAAGCTCAGGGCGAGCGGAGACAGCATGCTCAAGGGCCGGGTTAATAACGGATAGCGTTATGGGCCGTTATGGGCCTATATGGGACAATAGGCTTGTTTATGATCCGTCCCCTTCAGTCACAAGGACGTAGCCAATGACCACCGTCGCCATCCCGGCCTGGAATGCGCTGGGACTGTTGCCACCTATCGATGCCGAGGCGCCTGCCAGCAGCAAGCGTTCGCCTTACCCTGTGTCGTTGCTCGATGTGGTGCGGCGCTTTTCCTCTAGTCCGGAGCGTCAGGCTATTTTGCTCGGATTTTTGGCATACCGGCAGGCACTGCATGATGTGGGAGTGGTCAGTGGTTTCCAGTGGCTGGATGGCAGCTTTTTCGAGCATGTCGAACTGCTCGAGCAACGCCCTCCGCGAGATATCGACGTGGTTTCCTTTTTCCGTGTTCCAGAGGGCGTGAGCCAGCAGGAACTCTTGCTGCGCAATCCTGAGCTGTTCCGGCAGCCTACCGTCAAGGAGCGCTTCTCTGTGGACGGCTATCTTGTTCATTTGGGGAAGAGTTCCGAGCGTTTGGTTACCGAAAGCGCCTACTGGTACAGCATGTGGTCACATCGGCGTAACCAGGCTTGGAAGGGCTTCGTACAGGTCGACTTGGCTCCCGGGCAGGATGCCGATGCTCTAGGTTGGCTGCAGCAGCAAGGAGAGTTCGCATGAATCGCACTGATTACCTGCACTTGCTCAGCGAGCGGGAAACCGTGCGCGCGCTGTTGGCCGACACTCCGGAAGAGGATGTCATCGACCGCTTCAGCCTGGAGGATCGTCTTTCCCAAATCGAGGCAACCATACAAGACGCACAAATAGACGAGCAGGAGCCGGCACGTGCGCGGCTGACCTTCAACGGTCGCCCCGTGGTTGGCAGCCATGGCATCTTTGCCGACTTCGGCATGCGCGCCGTCAGCAGCTTCACCGAGGCTGTCGCCTCCCTGGCTGCTTCGCTGGTCGCGCCTTTGGCTGCCAGCGGCCCGATTCCCAACCGCGAGCAGTATCAGCTGCTGATCACCAATACCGCGCTGGGCTCGTTCGGCTTCGAGCTGGAGGAGTTCCGCGGCAGTCAGCTGCCTCTGGAGCAAGCCAGTCAGGTGGCGCAGGCGTTGGAGCGCACCCAGATATTGCTGAGCAGCACGCTGGGCAATGACGATGAGCTGGCCGATGCGGTATCCGAAACCGATCCGCGAGCCCTGGAAAAGGTGCGTGGCTTTCTGCAGGTGCTGGCCGACAGCGATGCTGTCTGCACGCTGCAATGGAACGAACGGAGCGTCCGCTTCAGCAACGTGAGTCAGGTTCGCAGCAGCCTGGAGCGCCTGAGCCAGGACAATCTTCAGGAAGAGGAACGCACCTTGGTGGGTAAGTTCCTGGGGGCATTGCCGAACCGCCGTGCCTTCGAATTCCTCCCGGATGGGCAGAAGGAGTTCATTAGTGGCAAGGTCGCGGCTGCGGTGCAGGGTATCGAAGAGATCAACCGTCACGTGCAGCAACCAGTGACCATCCGCGTGATGGAAACCCGTGTCGGCAAGGGCAAGCCGCGCTACCTGCTGCTGGAGCTGCCGGACTGGACGTGAGTTGCGGGCCGCATGTGGCTTGCGTAACGGGTGAGCATGGATGCCATCGGATGTTCGCCATCCGATCAGGATGGAGTAGTGGATGGGCTGGGAACTGCAAGACGTCGAGAAACCCTTCATCGCCCAACTGCAGGGCCTGGGCTGGACGCATGTCGAGGGCAGCATCGACGACCCGGCCGTGACCGGGCGCGGCAGCTTCGCCGAGGTGGTGCAGGAGGCAGTGCTGCGCGAGCGACTGCGGGCCATCAACCTGCGTGACGGCGCGCCCTGGCTGGACGACGAACGTCTGGCCGAGGCGGTGGCCGCGATCACCCGGCTGCCACGGCGGACCTGCCGGCGCATTACGCGCCCTTCCTGCGCAGCGTGCTGGAGGTGGCCTGTGCCGGCGCCGCGCCGCAGCCGGCCAGCTGCTGCGCCTGAAGGACGTGACGGTGGAACTGGTCGACCTGCTGGTGGACGAGCTGCGGAGCCACCGCGACATCTGGAGCCCGCGCAAGAAGGCCGCGCAGGATGATTACGCCCGCCGCAAGACCTGGCTGGCCGAGCACGGGATGGAGGTCGAGGGGGTCTGAGCATTCGTCCCCGGGCGGTCGATGCGCTAAGCGCAGCGTAGATGTTCCGGCTCAACCTGCACGGTTTCGCGTCCGTCGGTGACCCATACCTGACCTTCCTGAATGGTGAATTGCAGGCGCATGCTGCGTTCGGTGAGGCGGGCCAGGGCGGGGGCGGCCTCGGGGGGGAGTCTGAGCACCGTGAGCTTGTCCTGGCGGGCGAGCTTGTCGCGTGTGCCTTGCCACCAGATGTCTGCCGTGCGGCCATAGTTGATCAGCGTGACCCGCCGCGCCCGCCCGCAGGCCTTGCGGATCCACTTTTCGTCCGGTTGCCCGACATCCAGCCAGTGCAGGATGTCTCCGGTCAGGTCGCGCAGCCACAGGTCCGGTTCGTCATCCACGCACAAGCCCTTGCCGAAGCCCAAGCCCTCGTCGGCAAACAGCGCAAAGGCCAGCATGCGCACCATCATGCGCTCGTCGGTTTCCGACGGATGGCGGGCGAGTGTCAGGTTATGGGTGGCGTAGTAATTGCGGTCCATGTCGGCAATCTGCAGTTCTGCCTTGTAAATGGTTGCCTTGAGGGCCATGCGGACGTTCCTGGATGAAAAAAGGGGAGGGGGCTGCGCCCCGGTGGCGCAGCGGGTTGTGGGTTGCGGGCGAGGGGTGGGGGCCTTACCCCGGGATGCGGGTCACATGCAGCAGGTTGGTGGTGCCGCTGTGGCCGAAGGGGATGCCGGCGATGACCACGATGTCGTCGCCGGCGCGGGCAAAGTCGCCGGCAACCACGCCATGCACTGCATGGCTGACCATTTCGTTGAGGTCGTGGATTTCCTCGAACGGTACTGCATGCACCCCCCATACGAGCGCCAGCCGGCGGGCCGCGTCCAGTTGCGGGGTCATGGCCAGGATGGGGGTGGCGGGGCGTTCGCGCGAGGCGCGCAGCGCGGTGAAGCCGGAGGAGGTATAGGCCACGGTGGCCACCGGCGAGAGCAGGCGGGTGACCTGCCGCAGCGCACAACAGATGGCGTCGGGGGTGTTCGACTCGGCGGGCACATGAGTGGCGTCGAGGTTTTCATGCCAGGCGGGGTCGGCTTCCACTTCGCGGATGATGCGGTCCATGATGGTGACCGCTTCCACCGGATACTGGCCGGAGGCCGATTCGGCCGACAGCATCACGGCATCGGCCCCTTCGTAGATGGCGGTGGCCACGTCGGAGGCTTCGGCGCGGGTGGGAATCGGGGCGTTGATCATGGATTCGAGCATCTGGGTGGCGACCACCACGGGTTTTCCGGCCTTGCGGGCGGCGCGGATGATGCGCCGCTGCAGCACCGGCACCTGCTGCGGGGGCAGCTCGACGCCCAGGTCGCCACGGGCCACCATGATGCCGTCGGCTTCGGCGACGATGGCATCGAGCTCGTCGATGGCGGCCGGTTTTTCCAGCTTGGCCATCAGCCAGGCGCGGCCGCCGATCAGCTCGCGTGCCTCGACCAGATCGGAGGGACGTTGCACGAAGGACAGCGCCACCCAGTCCACGCCCAGCTCAAGGCCGAACGCCAGATCGGCCAGATCCTTTTCGGTGAGCGGGGAGATGGGCAGCACCACGCCGGGCACGTTCACGCCCTTGCGGTCGGACAGCGCCCCTCCCACGATGACCCGGGTTTCGGCGTGATCGGGGGCGCAGGACTCGACTTGCAGGCGCATCTTGCCGTCGTCGAGCAACAGTTCGGTGCCGGCATGCAGGGCTGCAAAAATCTCGGGGTGGGGCAGCGGTGCGCGCCGCCGGTCGCCCGGGGTGTCGTCCAGATCGAGGCGAAACGGCTCGCCGGCCTGCAGCTCGATGCGCCCTTCGGCAAAACGGCCGACGCGCAGCTTGGGCCCTTGCAGGTCGAGCAGGATGCCGACCGGGCGTCCGGTGCGCTGTTCGATGTCGCGGATGGTGCGCACGCGCTCGGCGTGATCCTCATGGCTGCCATGGCTGAAATTGAGCCGGAACACGTCCGCTCCGCTGGCGAAGAGGGTCTGGATGCGCTCGGGGGTGGAGCTGGCGGGCCCCAGGGTGGCGAGGACTCGGGCCTGACGCTTGCGACGCATGTGTGTCTCCTGATGCTGTGAAGGGAATGAAGGGAGGCGGACGGCGGGGGCGGGCAGGTGCCGGGTCTCAGGTGTCGAAACCGAGCCGTTGCCGCCAGATGAGGCCGTCCACCGTGTTGCCGGCGGGCACGTATTCGCAGCCCACCCAGCCGCTGTATTCCAGCCGGTCCAGTTCGCGCAGCAGCCAGGCATAGTGGATTTCACCGCTGCCGGGTTCGTGCCGGCCGGGGTTGTCGGCGATCTGCACATGCCCGATGCGCGGCAGGAGGCGGGCCAGCGTGGCCGCCAGCTCGCCTTCCATGCGCTGTGCGTGATACACGTCGTACTGGATGAACAGGTTGTCCGCCCCCACTGCGTCGAGCACGGCGGCGGCTTGTGCGCTGCGGTTGAGAAAGAAGCCGGGAATGTCGCGGGTGTTGATCGGTTCGATCAGCAGGCGCAGGCCGGCCGTGGCGAGGCGTTGCGCGGCATGGCGCAGGTTGTGCACGAAGGTGGCGTGGGCCAGCGCGTCGCTCACGCCGGGCGGCTGTATGCCGGCCAGGCAGTTGAGCTGCGGGCAGCCCAGCGTGACGGCCCAGGCCAGGGCGCGCTCCACGCCCGCCTGGAATTCGTCCACACGGTCGGGGTGGCAGGCGATGCCCCGCTCACCGCCGGCCCAGTCTCCGGCCGGCAGGTTGTGCAGCACCATGGTCAGCCCGGCACGCCTGAGCCGCTCGGCCAGGATGTCGGCCGGCCAGTCGTAGGGAAACTGGCACTCCACCGCCTGAAAGCCGGCCGCCGCCGCAGCGGCAAAGCGGTCGGGAAAGTCGTATTCGGTAAACAGCATGCTCAGATTGGCGCTGAAGCGGGGCATGGGCGGCTCCGGTGGTTGGCATGACAGCCCCGAATGATAGCGCATGCGCCCTGCGCGCCCGCTGCTGGCGGCGCTGCGGGTGCAGGAGGCATGACGTATGTCATGGTGGCGCCGCGCGGTGGGTATAGAATGAAAGCCCTGACCGCATCGAGGGGCGTCCAATGACAGACATGAAAGCACGGGTTGCGGAGGTGGTCGAGCGCCACCGGCGCGACGCATCGCGGCTGTTGCAGATATTGATCGGGGTGCAGGATGCACTCGGTTACCTGCCTGCGGACAGCCTCAGCGAGATTGCCCGGCTGCTCGCCGTGCCGCGCGCCAGGGTGGAAGGCGTGGCTGGCTTCTACAGCTTCCTGCACACCGCTCCGGTGGGGCGTTACCGCATTCTGTTTTCCGACAACATCACCGACCGCATGCTGGGTGCTCCGGCCCTCATGGACAGTCTGTGCAGCAAGCTGTGGGTGGAGCGCGGCAAGCTGTCGGAAGACGGTCTGGTGAGCGTGGACACCACCTCCTGTACCGGCATGTGCGATCAGGGGCCGGCCATGCTGGTGAATGGCTGGCCGGTCACCCGGCTCGATCATCGCCGGGTCAACGAGATTGCCGAGCTGGTGCGTCGCCAGGTGCCCATGGAGTCATGGCCGGTGGCCTTCTTTGCGGTCGAGGACAATGTGCAGCGCAGCGATGCGCTGCTCAATGCCGCGCAGCCGCATGGCGATGCCCTGCTGGCCGCGATTCGCATGGGCGCGCAGGCCTGGTTGAACGAAGTGCGCAGCGCCAACCTGCGCGGACGGGGCGGGGCGGGATTCACCACGGCGGTGAAGTGGCAGGCCTGCCGCGATGCGCCGGGCGAGGACAAGGTGGTGGTGTGCAACGCCGATGAGGGCGAACCGGGCACCTTCAAGGACAGGGTGTTGCTCACCAGTCACGCCGAGAAGGTGATCGAGGGCATGACCCTGTGCGCCTGGGCGGTGGGCGCGCGGCAGGGGTTCATCTATCTGCGCGGCGAATATCGCTATCTGCTGCCGCAACTGGAGGGGGCGCTGGCGCGCCGGCGCACGGCAGGGCTGCTCGGGCAGGCCATTTTGGGCGAGCAGGGCTTCGACTTCGACATCGAGATCCATCTCGGGGCGGGGGCCTATGTGTGCGGCGAGGAAACCGCCTTGCTCGAATCGCTGGAGGGCAAGCGCGGCACGCCGCGCATCCGTCCGCCTTTCCCGGTGACACAGGGTTATCTGGGGCGCCCGACCGTGGTGAATAACGTGGAAACACTCGCCAAGACGGTGCTGATCGCCCGTCAGGGGGGCGAGACGTTTGCAGCCATGGGCACCCAGCAATCCACCGGCACCAAGCTGCTGTCGGTGTCGGGCGACTGTGCGCGGCCGGGCATTTATGAATACCCCTTCGGGGTCACGGTGAGCCAGGTGCTGGAGGACTGCGGCGCGAGCGATACCCAGGCCGTGCAGGTGGGCGGCGCCTCGGGCATCATGTTGTCGGGGTATGAGTTCCACCGCCGGATTGCTTTCGAGGACGTGCCCACGGCCGGCGCCTTCATGGTGTTCGACTCCAGCCGCGATGCCTTCGAGGTGGCGCACAACTTCGTCGACTTCTTTGCGCACGAGAGCTGCGGCTTTTGCACGCCGTGCCGGGTGGGCACCAACCTGCTGAAGGGCTACATGGACAAGCTGGCGAGCGGCCACGGGGCCAAGCCCGATCTGGCCGACATCGAATGGGTGGTGCGCCTGCTGCGCAATGCCAGCCACTGCGGGCTGGGATCGGCGGCACCGAATCCGGTGAATGATTCCCTTGTCAAGTTCCGGCCGTCCTATGAACGGCGGCTCGAATCGCTGGATTTCGAGCCCGCCTTCGATCTGGATGCGGCACTGGCCCGGGCGCGTGCGATCACCGGTCGCGACGACGATGCCGCCCACCTCGACCTGCATCAGGAGACTTCGCGATGAGCAAGCAGTTTCTGTTCGATGGACAGCCCGTCGCCTTCGAGGACGGCCAGACCATCCTCCAGGCCGCCCGCGCGGCCGGGCATTACATTCCGCATCTGTGCTGGCATCCGGATTTTCCGCCGCATGGTTCGTGCAAGCTGTGCATCGTGAAGGTGGCCGGCCGGCATGTGTCGTCCTGTGCCATGCCGGTGAAGGAGGGCATGGAGGTGGAGAGCAACACGCCCGAGATCAACGCCGAGCGGCGCGCGCTGTTGCAGATGCTGTTCGTGGAGGGCAACCACTTCTGTCCTTCGTGCGAGAAGAGCGGCAACTGCCAGTTGCAGGCGCTGGCGTATGAGCTGGAGATGACCAGCACCCGCTTCAACCACTTCTTTCCCGTCCGTCCGGTGGATGCATCGCACCGCGATGTGCTGCTCGATTTCAACCGCTGCATCTTCTGCGAGCTGTGCGTGCGCGCCAGCCGCGACAAGGACGGCAAGAGCGTGTTTGCCCTCACCGAGCGCGGCATCCACAAGCATCTGGTGGTGAATGCGCAGTCGGGCCGGCTGGCGGATACCGACTTCAGCGCCGACGATGTGGCGGCGAACATCTGCCCTGTGGGGGTGATCCTGCACAAGCGGGTGGGGTTTGCCGTCCCCATCGGCAGCCGCCAGTATGACGAACACCCGATCAGCCAGGTGGCCATGGCCGGGGCACGCGAAAAGGTGAGCAAATGAGCAAACCCCGTCTGCGCATCGCCACCACTTCGCTGGCCGGCTGTTTTGGCTGCCACATGTCCTTTCTGGACATTGACGAACATTTCTTCGAGCTGGCCGGGCTGGTCGAGTTTGACCGCTCCCCGCTGACCGACATCAAGCACTGCGGCCCGTGCGACATCGGGCTGATCGAGGGGGGCGTGTGCAACGCCGAGAACGTGCATGTGCTGCGCGAGTTCCGGCGCAACTGCAAGACCCTGATTGCGGTGGGTGCCTGCGCGGTGAATGGCGGCCTGCCGGCGCAGCGCAACCATCTCGACCTGGAAGCCTGTTTGCGCGAAGTGTACCAGTTCCGGGAGGGGCTGACCGACCCGTGCGTGCCGAACGACCCCGATCTGCCGCTGCTGCTTGACAAGGTGCACCCGATTCACGAGATCGTGCGGGTGGATTACTTCATTCCGGGCTGCCCGCCCTCGGGCGAGGCGATCTGGAAATTTCTCAGCGACCTGCTGGCCGGCCGTACGCCGCGCCTGCCGCAGGGCCTGCTGCATTTCGACTGAGCAACGAGGTCTGTGCATGAGTGACGCACTGGAAACCGCGAGCAATCGCGAGAACCTGAAGAAAGTCGTGATCGATCCGGTATCGCGGGTCGAAGGGCATGGCAAGGTGACCCTGCTGCTCGACGAGCATGACGAGGTACGCGAGGCGCGGCTGCATATCGTGGAGTTTCGTGGCTTCGAAGTCTTCATTCAGGGGCGCCCCTATTGGGAAGTGCCGGTGATGGTGCAGCGGCTGTGCGGCATCTGCCCGGTCAGCCACCATCTGGCGGCGGCGAAGGCGCTCGACCATGTGGTGGGCGCCGCGCAGGTGCCGGTGAGCGCCGTGAAGATGCGCCGGCTGATGCACTACGGGCAGATCCTGCAATCGCATGCGCTGCATTTCTTCCACCTGTCTTCGCCCGACCTGCTGTTCGGTTTCGATTCCGAGGTGGCACGGCGCAACATCGTGGGCGTGGCGGCCGAATATCCCGAGGTGGCCCGTCAGGGGGTGTTGTTGCGCAAGTTCGGCCAGCAGATCATCGAGGCCACGGCGGGCAAGCGGATTCATGGCACCGGGGCGATTCCGGGGGGCATGAACCGCCATCTGGCGCGCGAGGATCGTGACCGCCTGCGCGCGCAGGCCGACCAGATGGTGAGCTGGTCGTGGGAGGCGGTGGCGCTGGCGCGCCGGCTGCATCAGGGCATGGCGCCCGATTACCGGGATTTTGGCCTGTTCCGCTCGCGCATGATGAGCATCGTGCGTGCCGACGGGGCGATGGACCTGTACGACGGCCAGCTGCGCTTCCGCGATGCGAACGGCAACATCCTGCTCGATGGCGTGCCCGACCAGGAATACATGAACGTGATCAGCGAGCAGGTGCGTCCGTGGAGCTACATGAAGTTCCCGTACATGCGCGACAGCGACCCGGAGACGGGCTGGTACAAGGTCGGGCCGCTCGCCCGGGTGCAGAATTGCGACTTCATTCCTTCGCCCCTGGCCGAGGCCGAGCGCCGTGCTTTCATTGCCGAGGGCGGCGGCGAGCCGGTGCACGAGACGCTGGCCTACCACTGGACGCGCATGATCGAGATGCTGCATGCCGCCGAAGTGGTGCGCGACCTGCTGGACGACCCGGAACTGCTGGCGGGCGATCTGGTGGCCACGGGCAGCCATCGCCGGGAGGGGGTGGGCGTCATCGAGGCCCCGCGCGGCACCCTCATCCACCACTATCAGGTGGATGAGAACGATCTGGTGAGCATGTGCAACCTGATCGTCTCCACCACGCACAACAACCAGGCCATGAACACCGCGATTCGTGCGGTGGCGCGCCGTTACCTGAGCGGTCGCAAGCTCACCGAGGGCTTGCTCAATCACATCGAGGTGGCGATTCGCGCCTTCGACCCCTGCCTGTCCTGTGCCACGCATGCCCTGGGGCAGATGCCGCTGGCGGTCGAGCTGCAGGCGCCCGATGGCACGCTGCTTGAATCGCTGCACTCCGGTGCCTGAGCGTATGGACTGTATGGACCGTCTGGACCCGGCGGCTGGATGCGCTGTTTCCGATTCCGATTCCGATTCCGATACGCCGGAAAGGCCGCTTCATCTGCTGGTGATGGCCATCGGCAACCCCTCGCGGGGCGACGATGCGCTCGGCCCCTTGCTGGCCGGGCGGCTGGCGCCCGACCTTCCGGAGCGGGTCGAGCTGCTGGTTGATTTTCAGCTGCAGGTCGAGCATGCGCTGGATCTGGAACGTGCCGCGCTGGCCCTGTTCATCGATGCGCAAGTGGGGCTGACAGACAGTTTCCGCTTTGCGGAAATCGCCCCTCAACCCATGGACGCTGCCTTCTCCCACGCGCTGCGCCCGGAAAAGGTACTCGGGGTGATGGCGCGACTGGGCTTGCCGCACCGGCCCGCAGCCTTTGTGCTGGGTGTGCGTGCCAGCCGCTTCGAACTCGGGGAGGGGCTGTCGGCCACCGCCAGCGACGCACTGGACGCCGCCACCACCTTCACCCGCACGCTGCTCGCCCAACCCGATCCGGCCTGCTGGCGCAGCCTGCAGCGGGGCTGAGCCGGCTACTGAGTCATTACCCGGCTACTGAGTTATTACCCCGCCCTTGAGCATGCTGTTTCCGCTCGCCCTGAGCTTGTCGAAGGGCCTGCCGGGACTGAGCTTCGACAGGTTCAGCCGAACGGTTGGCAGTGGCGTCAGGGGCCGGGTTAATAATCTGACCTCTCCGTGGTCTCGGATCGGCGAAGCCGAGCGAGCCAGGCGGCAAACGAAGCGCGGTAGGTAAGGGGCCGAGAAAATTGTAAAGTGTTATCGGAAATGGCGTTTAACGGCCGAAGGAGGAACCCCTTTTAGGCGGATAAATGCACGCCGCATTCGCTCTACGTCCGTGAAGCCACATTGGCGCGCCACAACCTGTACCGAGCTGTTGCCGCTTTCCAATGCGGCGCTTGCAGCCTCGACCCTTAGCATCTCAACGGCCCGTGCCGGAGTTGTCCCGATCTCTGAAGAGAAGCATCGGGCGAAATGTCTTGGACTCATGCACGCTTGATCCGCAAGATCGCAGACCGAGAGCCGTTTTTCCAGATTGCTTCGAATGTAATCGAGTAAGCCAGCGAAGCGACCATCTCCCATGTCCATTTCCAACAACGCGGAATACTGGGATTGCCCGCCAGGGCGACGGTAATAGACCACAAGTTGGCGGGCAACGTGACGAGCGATCTGCTCTCCAAGATCATCGGCAATCAGTGCTAAGGAAAGATCAATGCCTGCACTGATTCCCGCCGAGGTCCATAGATTACCGTCATTGACATAGATACGGTCCTCATCGAGGGAAACGTCGGGAAAACGACGCTTGAAGTCGGCACTACGCCGCCAGTGCGTTGTCGCCCTCCGTCCATTGAGCAACCCGGCTGAGGCGAGCAGGTAGGCCCCTGAACACACGCTCGCCACTCGCCGCGCCTTCTGCGAAAGATCGCGGATGAAGGTAAGCATCTCTACCGAGGCCGTAGCCTCAATGACACCCTCACCACCGACGGCAATCACGGTATCCGCATCGAACACTTGGGCGAACGACGTGGTGAGCAGCATGGTACCGGCCGAACTTTCCACCGTACTACCCTCCTGGCTGGCCAACGTCAGTTCATACGTTTTCGGCTTCATCCGGTTAGCCATCTCGAAAGCTGCGATCGGGCCGGCTACATCCAACAATTGAAAATCAGGGAATACGACGAGAACCAGTTTGCGTGCCATGGCAGAAAAGGAGGGAACTATGTCTTTATTACTCTAAACCATGCATGCAACATGTCAATGGCAACCACTCACAACGCAAGGAGGAAACCATGTTGATGTCCGAACCGCTGTCTGCGCCTGTATCCGTTGCCAACGAACAGCTTCCAGTAGGGTTGAGTGGAGAGATCATTTCTCGGTCCCAAATCGGGCAGGAATTTGTCTGGCCGAAGAGTGATCCTCGTTCGCAGTGGCAGCCACAGCGTATCTACGTCCCCAGTGACGATGCACGAATTCGGCGCCTCGGCATTTCACCCCACTTTGACATGGATGCTTTCTTGGAGCGAACCAAAACACTCGATCTCCCATCACGGATCATCGAACTACTGAACCACAACGCCTTTCAATTCAATTCAAGAAAGAAGTTTCGCGAATCCGATCAGTGGTGTCAGATAGTCACGGAAGCTTGCGAAAAAGGTGCCTCAATCGAGGTTCTGATCCTCGCGTTCTGCGTAATTAGTAATCCAACCAAGCGGGTACAACCTACCGAGGTGACCACGGCAGATGATGTATCGCTGCTCCACATGGACAATATTGCCCGACAAATTGCGAGCATCTACCCACCGGGAGCCGTTTTCCATGTAATCAGCGACAGCACGTTCTATGCGCTGCCACTGGGGGTTACGTCAGTAGAGGCACAGAACTATCTGGTTCAACTGCGTCAGCGGACCGAAGACTTGCAGATAGCGGATACCATCAAGATTCATGATATTTCCGACTATCTTTCCAACTACAACCAATTATTCCACGAACGATTCGAAATTTGGCGCGCCAAGTTCCTGACTGATCCGCTGTCGCATGATTTGCCCGCCGATGAATACCAACGCTGGCATGCCAGCATGCGTACCACGCTCAATTCCCGGAGAATGGGATTCTCCTACGAGCAGTTGGCGGCCATTTTCTGTTCCGATTCCGGCATTTCCCTGGCTCACCTTGATGACAGTGCCACTCTGGCGCTGGCTGAGTACCGAGCGTTGAAGGCGGCTGCTGCTGATACGAACTGGGAGAAACGCCATTTTCCGAACGCCATTCGGGCTACGATCCATGCAAAGAAAATCCCCGTCTTGGGTCTTCGTCTGTATCCGGAGTACAAGTTGGGCTCCCGTCTCCTCCCGTACCATGGAATTGCGGTCCTACTGCCGGGCAACAATGATGGCACCGAACGGATGGAAATCCGTCACGAGATAACCGTGATTGGCAATCCGTCCTTCACCCGCGTCATCGATCAGAAGGGGCTGACGCAATTTTACGAACCGTCAAAGCCCGGCGTATGAACCGCAACATCTTTCTTCTGGCGCTCTCCCAGGCGGCGATGATGACCACGATCAGTCTCGTGCTCTCATCGTCGGCCCTGGTAGGGGCTCAACTCTCGTCGCTGGATTTAGCTACCGTGCCACTGGCTATCCAATACCTAGGGACCATGGTGATGCTCTATCCGGTGGCCAGGCTCATGGAACGATTTGGGCGCCGCTTGGTTTTCTGTAGCGGAGCTCTGGTTGGTGCAGCGGGTTCGATATGCGCTGCTTTCGGCGTGCAGATCGGAAGTTTTTCTCTGTTCGCAGCAGCGGGGTTCTTGATCGGCACCTTTGGTGCGGTCGGACAATACTACCGGTTTGCGGCTGTCGACTCGGTGGCCTCGGAAAGAAAAAGCCTGGCTATCTCTTGGACGCTGACAGGCGGACTCCTTGCCGCGGTGGCCGGTCCGATGCTCGCTCGGTGGACGAAGGACGCGCTTGAGCCGGCATTTTATGCCAGTTTTCTTTCATTGACGGGTGTGGCGTTACTGGGCGCCCTTTTCGCGCTGGGTCTCAGCTTGCCCCCGCTGGTAAGAGCGGAAGACAAGCAAGCGAGGCGATCATGGTCGGAGATTGCCCGTCATCCCAAGTTGGCCATGGCTATTTTTGCAGGTGTCGTTGGCTATGCTGTGATGAATCTCCTGATGACCGCCACACCTCTAGCGATGATGTGCGCACAGCTCGACTTCGCTCAGACCGCCTCGGTTATTCAATGGCATGTGCTCGCCATGTTTGCCCCTTCATTTTTCACTGGATCACTCATTCAGAGAATCGGCACCATGCCGGTCATGCTATTGGGCTGTTTTTTGAACCTTGGGAGTATTGCAGTCAGTCAGATTGGAGTCGAGTTGGTTCACTTTGAGGCTGCGTTGATTCTGTTGGGGGTTGGCTGGAATTTTCTCTACGTCGGTGCCACGGTCCTGCTGGCCGAAAACTGTCGCAAGGAGGAGGCTGCCCGCGTTCAGGCACTGAACGATACGTTCGTCTTCTTGGGAGTTACAGCTGCGACCTTACTCTCCGGTACGATGGTCAATGCGCTAGGCTGGCAAACAGTCAATCTGTACGCCGTTTTTCCGATCCTGCTCGTCATGGTGGGGCTCGTTGGGTTGATGAATTGGTCTCGTCTACCATGGTTGCGTGCGGGGTAATTGATGAAGATCGAGAAACCGCTCAACGGAGACTTTGCTGCCCACTTCTTCTCTCCCAATAATACGGCTGGGGGGTATGGCTCACAGCCCATCCGGAAAGAGCAGCGCGACATAGCTGACCAGATCGAGTTCGGCCAGTGCGCGCAACTCGCCAAATACATCGGGTTGCAGGCCCAGTTCGGACCACACCACCGGGTCTACCCGGGCGGCCGCTTGCGGGTTGTCTTCGTTGTGCCGGTCGGCTGACACCACATGCATGGCCAGATTGAGCACTGTGGCTTCCGCCACGCAGTGACCGCCCATGCGCGGATCGATCTGGGCACCGACGATTTGCGCAAAGCAGCTTGGCAGGCGCCAGTGCTCCATCAGGGTGGCGCCGATTTCGGCATGGTCGCAACCCACGATCTGGCGTTCGCACAGGTGCAACGGCCGCCCGGCGTCCGCCTCGACCTGCGCATTCAAGGCCAGATCGGGCACGGTCTGGTACATCACCAGATGGCCAATGTCGGCAAGCAGGCCAAGAATCAGCAGGCGTTCCGGGTTGGGCGACTCGATGCGCCGGCCGATCTCGCGCGCCGCCAGCCCGCACATCACGCTGCAACGCCAGAAGCGGCGCATGTCCAGGTGCTGTGGCTGAACGTTGCTGAAGGCGTTGCCGACCGACATGGCCAGTACCAGATCGTGCACATTTTGTAGCCCCAGGATGGTCACGGCGCGGTTGACCGAATCGATCCGCCCGCCGTAGCCATACAGGGCGCTGTTGACCACCCTGAGCAGGCGCGTGGTAAGGGCCGGGTCGGTGGCGATGATGGCCGCCACTTCGGGCATCGAACAGTCTTCCTTGTCCAGCGCTTCCTGAATGCGCAGATAGACCGAAGGCAGCGAGGCAAGCGATTCGATGTGACTGACCAGTTCCTGTGCTGAGTGCATGGCGATGTGTCCTGCGCGGTCGGGTGGGTGAGGGCGGGCGATGAACGATGAACGCCGCACGCTGTGTCCATTATCGGCGATTCGGGTGTGGATGTGCCTATACTTCACGCACGCCTAAAGTCCGCGCGAAGTCATGGCCGGTGGGCGGTAAAGCCATTCGGAATGAAATTTGTGGAAGGGGTGACGGCGGAAGTGGGGTGGTGTGATGCGAAATAAAACAGCAGTCAATATTCTTTCCTGGAATATTCAGTGGGGGCGAGGGGCGGATGGTGAGGTGAGGCTGTCGCGCATCATCGATACGGTGCGCGGCATGGGGGCCGTGGAGGTGATCTGCCTGCAGGAGGTGGCGCAGGGGGTTGAGGGGCTGAAGGGGGGCGCAGTGGGCGATCAGGTGGCCCGGTTGGCAGAGGCCTTCCCGCAGCACCGGGCCTTTTTCGGAGCGGCCGTGGATCGTTTGTGCGAGGATGGTGGACGGGCGCGTTTCGGAAATCTTGTCCTGAGCAGTCTGCCGGTGGATCAGGTGTTTCACCATCTGCTACCCTGTCCGGCCGATCCGGGCGTGCCGGGCATGCCGCGCGCGTGCACCGAGGTGGTGGTGCTTGCCGACAGCGGCCCGCTGCGCGTGCTGACCACGCATCTGGAGTATTACTCGCCCCGCCAGCGTGAGGCGCAGGTGGCAGCCCTGCGCGCGCTGCAGCTGGAGGTGGCCGACAACCTGTTGCACCCGGCAAATGGCAAGGAAGACAACCCGGTGTTCGCGCCGCGCCCCCGGCCACTGGAGGCGGTGGTGTGCGGTGACTTCAACTGCGAGCCGGATTCGCCGGCCTACCGTCTGATGGGCGAGGCGATGACCGTGCCACAGGCTCGCTGGCGCGATGCCTGGCGCGTGCTGCACGATGGGCCGCATCCGGCGACGGTTGGCCTGAATGGCGCCGAGTGGCCGGATCGTCCCTATTGTTGCGACTACTTTTGGGTGTCGGAGGCGTTGCGCCCGCGTGTACGGGCACTGAGCTGCAATCCGCACACCGCCGCCAGCGACCACCAGCCCCTGTTATTGACGCTGGGTTGACCGGGGTACGGGGCTGTGGGCAGTGGCGTGGTGCGTGGTCTGCGGAATCAGCGTGTGGCCAGGAAGGTGCGCAGCGCCTGGCCGAGCGCTTCGGGGGCTTCGCTCATCATTGCGTGCCCGGAACCGGGCAGTTGCACCACCTGCACCCCACCGGGCACCGCGCTCAGGGCCGCCTGCAGCGGGCGGGTGGCCTTCGGCGGCGTCATCAGGTCGCGCTCGCCACACACCAGCAGGGTGGGGCAACGCACCGCTGCGGCGGCGGCCTCTCCGCCGGTGTAGGCATTGCAGGCGCCCAGATCGGTTGCCAGGCAGCCCTCGGCCTGGCGCTCCATCAGCCTGCGGTTGATCACGGTCAGGCGCATGCCGGGCAGGGCGCTGCGGCCCAGTTGTGCCGACGGGGCAAACGACCACTGGTTGATCATGCTGTGCGCCCGCTCACGCCGTTGTGCGGCGGCGTCGAGCAAGGCGGGGGCCACCGGCATCGGAATCACGCTGCCGACCAGCGCCAGCCGGGAGACACGCCCGGGGGCGGTGGCCGCCAACTGCAGCGCGATCAGCGAGCCCATGCTGTGACCGACCACGCTTGCTTCGGACACCTCCAGGGTATCGAGCAGGTGCCCGCACCAGTCGGCCAGCGCTTCGATGCCGGGCAGCGGCGTGCCGCCCGAGCGGCCATGGCCGGGCAGGTCGGGCGCCAGCACCGAAAAGCCATGGTGGGCGAGTTGGCGCGCCTGGAAGTTCCACACACCATGGTCGTGACCGGCTCCGTGCAGCAGCAGCACGCAGGGTTGGTTGGCCTGCGGAGAGCGGCCGCCGGTGTACAGATGAACCGGCTGGTTGGCAACGATACAGTCCATGCGCCTCACCTTTTCAACAGTCGTGCGACCGCATGCAGGCCGCGGTCGAGGTCTTCAATCAGGTCGGAGGCGTTTTCCAGGCCGACCGACAACCTTATCGTGCCTTCCCCAATGCCGGCTGCGGCCAGATCGGTGGTCGACATGCGCAAATGGGTGGTGCTGGCAGGGTGGATCACCAGTGACTTGGCATCGCCCACATTCGCCAGATGGGAGAACAGACGCAACGCGCCCATGAAGGCAGCGCCCGCTTCGCGCCCGCCCTTCAGCTCGAAGGACAGGACTGCGCCTGCGCCGTGCGGCAGCAGCGTTTGCGCCAGGGCATGGTCGGGATGGCTTTCCAGCCCCGGATAGGCCACCTTCAGCACCAGCGGGTGGGCTTCGAGATGGGCGGCGACGGTCTGCGCATTGGCAACGTGGGCCCGCATGCGCAGCGGCAGGGTTTCCATGCCCTGCAGGATCTGGAACGCGTTCATTGGCGACAGGCAGGCACCGAAATCGCGCAGGCCTTCGCGTCGTGCGCGCAGGATGAAGGCCGCCACCGTGGATTCATCGACAAAGTTCATGCCGTGAAAACCGTCGTACGCTTCGGTGAGGGTGGGAAACAGGCCGGAGGCCGCCCAGTCGAAGCGTCCGCCGTCGACCAGCAGGCCGCCTACCGCGACGCCATGACCGCCAAGAAACTTGGTGGCCGAGTGCATCACCAGATCGGCCCCCAGTTCGATGGGCTTTTGCAGGCAGGGGGTGAGCAGGGTGGCATCCACCAGCAGGGGCAGGCGGTGGTCGTGGGCAATGTTTGCGACAGTGGGAATGTCGAGCACGTCCAGCGCCGGGTTGCCGATGGATTCGGCAAACAGCAAACGGGTTTCCGGGCGGATGGCACGGCGCCAGGCGTCGGCGTCGCGGGTGTCGACAAAAGTGGTCTGGATGCCGAAGCGGGGCAGGGTGTAGCTCAGCAGGTTGTGCGAGCCGCCGTACAGCGAGCGTGAGGCGACGATGTGGCCGCCTGCGCCCATCAGCGTGCCGATGGCCAGATGCAGGGCCGCCTGCCCGCTGGCCACGGCCAGCGCCCCCACGCCTTCGTCAAGGGCGGCAATGCGCTCTTCGAGCACGGCGTTGGTGGGGTTGGAAATGCGGGCATAGACATGGCCCGGAGTTTCCAGGTTGAACAGCGCCGCCGCATGCGCAGCGTCCTGGAAGACATGGCTGGTGGTGAAGTAGATGGGGGTGGCGCGTGCGCCGAAGTCGCCGTCGGGCGATTGGCCTGCGTGCAGGGCCAGTGTCTCGTTCCTGAAGGGGGTGGTATCGGCCATGGGGATCCGTGGTCTGTTGTTGTGGTGGGTCAGGATGCGGCGAGGAATCAGGCAAACTCGTCCGGTTCCAGCGCCCGTTCGAGCAGGGCGATGCGATCCTTGAGCATCAGCTTGCGTTTCTTCAACCGGCGAACCATCAGTTCGTCGCAGACTTCCTGCGTGCTCAGTTGCTCGATGGCCCCGTCCAGGTCACGGTGCTCCTGCCTGAGTTCGTCAAGCCGGGCCTGCAGGCTCGAGGCTTCGTCAAAGGCTGGATCGTTCATGCTGACTCCTTTCTGATGGGTGACCGGACTGGCAAGATTGGCCTGACATGTTATGCGTCTGTCCCGGCGATGACAAGGCAGATCGGTTTGCCATGGGGGTGAAACTGCATCCTTCTGATTTAATGAAGAAAGCCTTTTTGTTTTGGGGGCGTTTCCGGTTCCGTGCGACGTCATGTATTTTTCATTTTGACGCGCCTTGAGCGATAATGATGTACGAATCGAACGGAAATCTTGATTCATTCCCTGAGAGTCGCTTGGTGCTTGGTTATTTTTATTTACCAGGAAGGTTTCATGTACAACTTTAAGTCTGTTCAAAGACTTTATCAAAATTACGACATGTCCAATGTCGATAAAACGGTTTCTCCTAGCGAAACAATGGCCAATGAGGTTTACTTTGAAATTGGGAGAAGTGCTGTTGAGGTCATCGTTGCTGCGTTGCTTGCAACGCAGGTGCAGTCGGTGAAAAAAGTCCTTGACATGCCGTGCGGGCATGGTCGGGTTTTGCGTCATCTGGTTCAGTTGTTTCCGGACGCTGAAATAAGTGCGTGCGATGTTGACCGGGAAGGGGTTGAATTTTGTGCAGCGCAGTTCGGCGCTCGTCCCATTTTTTCGAAAGAGGACCTGACCAGTGTCGACTTTGAGGAAAAATACGACATTATTTGGGTGGGGTCGTTATTTACTCACACGTCAAAAGAACTGACTGAAAAATGGATGGCACATCTGTGCAAGTTCCTTAGCCCGACGGGGATCATCATTGCGACCTCACATGGGCGATGGTCTGAGTATGTTCATGATAATTATTCTCCCTATATAGGTGGAAAAAGATGGAGAAACATCATGGATCAGTATCGCTCGTCAGGATATGGTTATTCGGACTATGCAGAGTCGGAATCCCATGATTATATTGCCGGAAGTTACGGAGTTTCGCTTGTACGACCGAATGTTTTGATCAAGATTGTTGAGTCTCTTCCCGATGTGCGAATTTTCTTTTATGGTGAGCGTTTTTGGGCCGACCATCAGGATGTGATTGTCTTTGGTCGCCCGTCGGTCAATGACCCTTGGACAAAAAGTCTGGGGCCACCGCCGGAATTTGCCTGAAATTGCCTTTTTAAGGGTCGGGTAAATAATGCATGCCCCCCTGCCGATCACCCGAATCCGGCAGGGGCGAGAGCGTCAGCTCGCCGCCCTGGCGCGTGCCGTGTGCAGTTTGCGGTAGCTGTCGATCAGGCGTTGGTGGCGGTCGAGGCCTTCGAGCTTCATGCTCGTGGGCGTCAGGCCGTAGAAGCGCACGCTGCCGTCCACCGAGCCCAGCACCGCATCCATGCGCGGGTTGCCGAACATGCGGCGGAAGTTGGCCTCGTAGTCGGCCAGTTCCAGCTCGTCGTCCAGCACAACTTCCAGCACCACATTCAGGGCTTGGTAAAAGAGTACGCGGTCGACGGTGTTCTCGTTGTACTGCAGGAAGGTTTCGACCCGTTCCTTTGCGGATTCGAACTGGCGCAAGGCAAGGTTGATCAGTAGCTTCAACTCCAGGATGGTGAGTTGGCCCCATGCCGTGTTTTCGTCGAACTCGATGCCGATCAGGGTGATGATGTCGGTGTAGTCATCGAGTTCGCTGGCCTCCAGGCGCGCCAGCAAACTGTCCAGTGCGGCATCGTCGAGGCGGTGCAGGTTCAGGATGTCTTCCCGGAAAGCCAGCGCCTTGTTGGTGTTGTCCCAGATCAGGTCCTCGACCGGATAGATTTCGGAATACCCCGGCACCAGAATGCGGCAGGCGATGGCGCCGAGTTGGTCGTACACGGCCATGTACACCTCCTTGCCCATGTCCTGGAGGATGCCCAGCAGGCTGGCGGCCTCATCTGCGTTGGAGTTCTCGCCCTGGCCGGAGAAGTCCCATTCGACAAATGCGTGATCGGCTCTGGCGCTGAAAAAGCGCCACGACACCACGCCGCTGGAGTCGATGAAGTGTTCGACGAAATTGTTCGGTTCGGTGACTGCACCGCTTTCAAAAGTGGGTTGAGGCAAGTCGTTCAGACCCTCAAAGCTGCGCCCCTGCAGCAATTCGGTGAGGCTGCGCTCGAGTGCCACTTCAAGGCTCGGGTGCGCCCCGAAGGAGGCAAACACGCCGCCGGTGCGCGGGTTCATCAGCGTCACGCACATGACCGGAAACACCCCGCCGAGCGAGGCATCTTTCACCAGCACCGGAAAGCCCTGGCCTTCCAGCGCCTCGATGCCGGCCACAATGCCGGGGTATTTCGCCAGCACTTCGGACGGCACATCGGGCAGGGCGATTTCGCTTTCCAGAATTTCACGCTTCACCGCCCGCTCGAAGATCTCGGACAGGCATTGCACTTGCGCTTCGGCCAGCGTGTTGCCGGCACTCATGCCATTGCTCAGATACAGGTTGTCGATCAGGTTGGAGGGGAAATACACCACCGCCCCGTCCGACTGGCGCACATAGGGCAGCGAACAAATGCCGCGCGACACATTGCCGGAATTGGTGTCGTACAGGTGCGAGCCACGCAATTCGCCGTCCGGGTCGTAAATTTCAAGGCAGTATTCATCGAGAATGCCATCCGGCAGGGCATCGTCCGGACCCGGTTTGAACCAGCGTTCATTCGGGTAATGTACAAACGCCGCGCGGGCGATGTCTTCTCCCCAGAACTGGTCGTTGTAGAAATGGTTGCAATTCAGGCGCTCGATATATTCGCCCAGCGCCGACGCCAGGGCACTTTCTTTGGTCGCGCCCTTGCCATTCGTGAAGCACATTGGTGAGTGGGCGTCGCGAATGTGCAGCGACCAGACATTGGGCACCAGATTGCGCCACGAGGCGATCTCGATCTTGATGCCCAAGTCCGCGAGCACTCCCGACATGTTGGCGATGGTCTGCTCGAGTGGCAGATCCTTGCCCAGGATGTAGGTGCTGGCCTGGGCGTCCGGATTCAGCGTCAGCAAGGCTTGCGCATCGGCATCCAGGTTCTCGACTTCCTCAATCACGAATTCCGGCCCGGTCTGCACCACTTTTTTGACCGTGCAGCGCTCGACCGAGCGCAGGATACCCTGACGGTCCTTGGCGGAAATATCCTCGGGCAACTCGATCTGAATCGTAAGCGCTCCACAAACCCCATCCTTACAAAGTGGAGTTGGTCCGTGCATGCTGCAGTTTCCTTTTTCCCTGGAGCAGAAGCATGTCGGAGCGCAGAGCGTTTTGGTTGTCGCACCTGTCAGC
>Ga0172382_10000532_pt1 | contig 72235 bp, 61 predicted proteins | sample Leawel138RmetaG_FD_122245 | JGI IMG/M metagenome (GOLD analysis project Ga0172382, IMG submission 122245) | Leachate microbial communities from a municipal landfill in Southern Ontario, Canada - Leachate well 138R metaG | ecosystem: Engineered > Solid waste > Landfill > Unclassified | place...
TGCAGCGACTTTTGTTTCGAGCCGTTGTTGTTCTTGGCGAAATCCAGCGCCCGTCAGGAGAGCTGTTTGAGCCCGTAGGGCGAGTTCTCTCCTGACAGCAGGATGAGCCTTAGAACAACAGGCGAGGAACAACGGAGCAAAAAGCACCCACGACAACTGCCGTTTTTAGGTTTATGCAAGACGCCATCATTCAGGGCTGTCCGTCGGACTGATAAATGGCATGAGGACTGATGAAGCGGCTCAGGCGCTGGGCGAGACTGGCGGCAAGCGGGACGCCCTTATCCAGCGCCTCGGAGTTCAACAGGATAACAATGGTATCTTTAGTTTTGGGAGCGTAGATGGCTATGGATTCGAATCCGGCCTGACGGCTGGCATTGCCAACCCAACCATGATTGACAAACGATCCCCAGCGATACTCTACGGAAGTCGTTGTTTGGCCAGATGCCGGGGACTGCGGATACGCTGCCAGTATGTGATTATATTCAGTCAGGTTCGCATTGATTCTTGCCCAGTCGCGCAGATCAGAGGCGGTTGCGGTCATTGCCCCGGCTGCCCAGAACTGCGAAGGATTCCAGGCGACGGGTTGCAGGTTTTGGGTAGTACTATTGCGGGCATATCCACGAACCTGCAGAAAAGGATCTGCGAAGCTGGTGGAAAAAGTCGTGCTGTTTAAGCGGTTAGGCTGCAGGACTTGTTCGGTGATGACCCGGGACAAGGGCTTGCCGGTGACCTTCTCAATAATCAGACCCAATAAAATCGTGTTGGTGCTGGAATAGTCAAAACGACTACCCGGCTTGAACAACAGTGGATGGGTGAAGCTGTAATGCAGGAGCTGATCGGGCAGCAGGCGGGCTTCCGGATTTTTCTGAATGGCGTCCAGATAGGCGGCCTGTTTGCTGAAATCCACCAGGCCGCTGCGCATTTGGGCAAGGTCTGCGACAGTCATGTGCTCGCCATCAGGGACACCACTTACGTATCGGGAAACGGGCGCGCTGAGTTGAATTTTATCGGCCTTGGCAAGATCCAGAACCGCTCTCACTGTGAAGGCGGTGCTGAGTTGTCCAATAGGCATATTCATGCGTACGCTCATAGCGGTTTTTTCGGCTGAATTTGCTGTCCCGAAAGCTTGCAGATAGACAGGTCGCCCTGATTGCCAGATGCCGACGATAGCACCCGGAACCTCTGCCTTTTGAAGATGTTCGGCGATAAATTGGGTATACATGCTGGCGGTGTTGTGAAAACCGGAAACACCGGATAAACCGGAAAGCGCTGAAGCCTGAGCCGAAACACCAGCTGCCACACAGGAAAGTACAAGGGTAGACAAGAGAATGTGCTTTGGAGAAATCATGCTGTTCTGGTCCTTATGCAAGATGAATTGCCATTTCCATGCCTGCTGGTGAAAGCTGCAGTTTCATGGGGCAAGGCGCGGGCTTAGGATAACGCCCCCGGATATTTCAAACAAATCCTGACTCCAGATGAGCATTAAGAACTGAACCTGCTATTATCACGGCAAAATCCTGGGTTCTTCAGGTTGTTGAGAACAGATTAAATGACACATTCAGTTATAAAAAGGTGGAAATGATGAAGCTAAAGAGGCAATGGGTCCTGTTGGGTGTGGTCGCGGCGGTATTTGCGGCGGGTTCTGCAGATGCCTGTACCCGGGTGGTTTATCACGGCAAGGACGGGCTGGTCATCACCGGACGGACCATGGATTGGAAAGATCCCATGCATTCGCGCTTGTGGATTTTTCCAAAGGGTCTTGAACATGAAGGTGGTGCAGGACGCAATTCTGTGCATTGGGTATCGCGTTATGGCAGCGTGGTGGTGACTTCATTGAATGCCGCAGTCAGCGATGGCATGAACCAAAAAGGGCTGGTTGCCAATATGCTCTGGTTGGCGGGCAGCAAGTATCCTGATGATTGCGGCAAGGAACCCCGTTTGAGTATTGCCGCCTGGGCCCAGTATTTCCTGGATAATTTTTCTTCGGTCAAGGAAGCTGTGGCCTCCATCAAGGCACATCCTCTGTGTGTGGTATCTGACAAGATTCCCGGCACAGATCGTTATACAACCTTGCACCTGTCTATTTCCGATGCCAATGGGAACAGTGCCATTTTTGAGTATATCGACGGTAAGCTGGTGATTCATGAAGGCCGTGAATACCAGGTCATGACCAATGATCCCGAATATTCCCAGCAATTGGCTATTGAAAAGTACTGGAACCAGATTGGCGGAACCACTTTCCTGCCGGGAACCAATCGTGCCGCTGATCGTTTTGCACGGGCAGCATTTTACATTCATGCCATTCCCAAAACGGCGAACCAGTCCGTGGGCGCGGCTGAAGTGATGAGTGTTTTGCAGAATGTATCTGTGCCCATGGGTATTTCAACACCCGGACAACCCAATATTTCCTCAACGCGCTGGCGGGTGGTCGCGGATCAGACGGGCCTCAAATACTACTATAACTCCGTCAGCAGCATGGATACCTTCTGGGTTAATCTGCATCAGGCTGATCTCAAAAAGGGCGCTCCCATTTTGCAGTTGCCCATGGGCCAAGGCCAGGTTTATTCCGGCGATGTCACAGCGGATTTCAAGCCGGTCGGCAAACCTTTTGAATTTGTGACGGTATCCCCGGAAAAAACGCAACCATGATACCTTGCAACAACGGATAAAACCGGATTTAGAATGCCCAGTGCCCGGAAATGAAAAAGGCTGCCTGCAAGACAAGGGCAGCCATTTCCGCGCCCAGAAACGGAAGCACCCAGGTTTTACGGACGGAGCTTTGATATATCCAGCCAGCCGCCAGAAACAAGGGCAGATTGACATAAAGCAGGCGGTAAGTGGAAACCGGTCCCTGTGCCGCTCCCTGAAACCATAAGTAAGCAAAAACCAGAGGAATGCTGATGACGAGTAAGGCCCATTGACGTTTCCACCATAAAATCCCCAGAGCAAAAAAATTACCCAGCAAGATCAGAGCATTCATGAAAAAGTATACACTGCGGGCAGGGTTCAGCACTGTCGGTTCCAGCAGTAATGCATGGACTAGCGGCGTATAGTCTCCTCCCCACAAGGGAAATAGTTCGACAATATTTCTCAGTTTGTCCAGAGGCGATAAATGGCCAATATAAGGACCATGGGCCACTACAAAAGCAAAAGGGGTCTGGAATAAATACCATTGGTAGGCCATGAATACACCCAGCCCGCTGCAAGCGATTATTCCCAGGCTTAACCCCTTGAATAGGGAGATGAGCGCACGGTTTTGTCTGTCCGCCCAAACGCGCCCCAGTAAAACCAGCCATATTCCGAAAGCGAAAAAAACCATCAACGGTCCGGAAGCCGTGCCGATTCCCGCCCAGAAAGCGGCCTGAAATGGACGTTGTTGACGAAGCGCAATCAGTGTGGCGATGGCCAGACAATTCATCAAGGATGTCGGATAGACGCTGATGAAAAAAGCGGCAGCAGGATACAGTGCGTAACTCAGCGTGGCAAAAGCGGCGCTATCGGGTTTCAGCCAGTCCTTGGCAAGGCGCTGAAATAACAGCACCGAGAGTAATCCAAAAAAAAGAGCCAAGCCTATGCCAATGGCGGGAATATTGAAAGGCAGGATGAAACTGAGGCCTTTGCAGAGAGCCGGATATAAGGGGAAAAAGATGATGTTTTGACCAAAATCGGCATGCGGTATGTAGCTGTAACCGTGCGTGGCAATGTCCACATACCATTTGGCATCCCAGTTGATCAAAGCCTTGGCAATGGTCCCGGAAACGGGATCCAGACCACGGCTGAACAAATAATAACCCAACCAGGTTCCGCCATAGATGGCCAGGGCACTGAGAAAAATGCTGCGGAGCAGCCAGAGCCTGTGCTTATCGGTCTTGTGTGCAGAAGGGGATGATTCCGGCATACGCTTTATTCTGTTTTTACAGGATCAGGCAGCAGGGGATCAGGCCGGGTGCCCTTGGCGTGCGGGAGGTGTTTGATTTGTAACAGGCTGATATTTTCGTGACTATATATTTCATAAGCGGTTGTGAGGTTTTGTGCTTGATAACCCTTTGGAATAGCGGCCGTTACGGCAGAAACATCGCGAGAGGGACAAACCAGATAAAGCGGGTTTTCACCCAGAACAGTCCGTAGTTCTGTTAATGACGACAGATGACGAATGGGCATGTCTCCGCGCCCGGCATAAAACAGGAAGCTCGGCTGAAACCAGTCCCAGGAGGCCAGATGATAAGGATGCTTGCCCTGAATGGCAGCAATTTCCTGTCCCATTGCTCTGGAGGGTTTGAGCGCATTGATCGGTGGAAGAATGACAAATACCAGAAGACCACTGAGGACAATACTGCCCACTCCCAGACTAGCCCATGCGGCTGACCAATGCTTTTTCCAAATCAGGAGCATGGCGAAAACTGCTGCAAGCATGTAGGGAAACCCGACTTCAACCATTCCAGGAAGATGCGCTTCGCGCAGGGGTAAAACCCAGGCAGCAAAAATGCTCAGCGCGAGCCCTACCAGAAACAATGTGCCGAAGGATAGAGCCAACCCCCGGGTTTGCGGTAACCGGGATTGGGCGCGGATTTTTTCAAACCAGAAGGCAAGAAGGATAAATAAAGGTGGATAGGCCTCCCAGACATAATTGGGAAGTTTGGTCGCGGAGAGGGTAAAAAAGGCGATCCAGGTGCCTGCCCATATCAGTAGAAACAGTGGTATGGCCTGGTTTTGCAAAAAGTGGCGTCGCTTCAGCCAAAGATCATGCAGCACTTGCGGTAAAAATATGGACCAGGGCAGCATGCCCAGAAAAGTACTGATGAGATAATAAAACCAGGGACCCCGGTGGCCTTGCATACTGTCATCAAAGCGCCCGATATTCTGCTCAAAAATAAAAAGGCGATCCCAATTCCAGTGGGTTTCAATACCTACCGCCAGATACCAGGGCAGCATGATTATCAAAAAAAGTGGAATGCCGGTTGTCAGTCGCCCCTCTTTCCATAGTAGGGGTAACTGCTGACGCAATAACAGAAACAAGACAATAATGAGTCCCGGCAATAGAAACCCGATGGGTCCTTTATCCAGGGTGGCCAGGGCCATGGCGGCATAGGCCCAATGGAATTCGCGGGTACGAATTTCTGGATAAATATATCCACGCAGATAACTCAATAACGCAATGGTGACCAATAATATCAGCAGTGGATCGGGGGTGGCACTGCGAAAAATAATGGTACTGTGCAGTGCGGTGGCAGTCAGTAACCCACTGAGCAGGGCGATGGACTCCCCGTAGAGACGGCGCAGGGCGATAATCAAATACAGAACCAATAACGCCCCGACCAGGGCTGAGCCAATCCGTAATCCCCAGGAATTCATACCCAGTAAACGGACTCCCGACCACATCAACCAGTAATTCAGGGCAGGCTTGTCCGGCATCAAGCGGTCATTATAAGTCGGGACGACGAGGTTGTCGGCGGCAATCTGATCTTTCAGACTTTGCGCGTAAATGGGTTCATCAATATCCCAGAGGCTGGTGTTGCCAGTACCCCAGGCAAAAAAGAGGAACGCCAGGAAGAAAAGAGCGATGGCCTTGATCCTGAAGCCGCGCTGAAGATTCTGCTGCGCTGCAGTCATCTCGATTTTCTGCCGGGACAGTGCCCGGTCAAAGCGTTTGCAATCAAGGAAAGAAGTTCCGGAAGGGACAATCCCCGATTATACCCTCAGCATCGGGGTAAACCAAAGTGAACAACCAATGATTTTCAGGAGGCGTCCAACAGATCGGGCGCGCAATGACGCAGGGTTTCCTTGAGCATGACAAAATAGCGCTGGTAGCGCGTGAGTTCATGATCCATCAGCAGCATCTGATCCATCATGGCATCGGGCCTTTCTTCAGGCAGGCGCTGCATGATTTCCTGCCATTGACTGTTGATGAACTGGTGGCGCTCCTCCAGAGCATTCAGTAAATCATCCAGATCAGGATTTTTTACGGAATGCGTGGAGGGATGAAGTTCGGCGGCGAGTCCGAGTAATTGCGTTGATTTTATGGGGACTGTTTTCAAGGAGCGTGCTTTCATGAGGTTGACCTTGTTGAATTAAAGTTTTTTCGTTTAACTGCAGCTTTTATGACTGTTGTAGAGTGGAAAAAGTTGCGCTTGGTTACAAAAAAAACCGGCCGCGCCGAAGCAGCGACCGGTTTTTCAGCAAGCCACTATCAGTGGGCGCCGTAGACGCTTTTTTTAGTGAAGCGACCCCGGAAGACCCAGATTTGATACCAGTTGTACATGATCATGACCGGCACAAAACCGGTCATGAACAAGGTAAACACCGCCATGGAATTGGCGGGGTTGGAGGCCGCCTGTACAGTCCATGTACCCGGGACAATATAGGGAAACATGGTTGCCCACATGGCCGCCCAGAGTAGAACTACTACCCCTTCGCCCCAAAGCAGCGCAATAAAATCATGTTGCATGGAGTGGTTGGTCATGGATTTGAAAGCGAAGAACAGGACGATGACAAACCAGATGGCCCAGATCCACCAATTGGGACCTGTCCATTTGGCAGCGGCCCAAGGGAAAATGGCATAAGACCAAACCAGGGTGATAACAATCGCTATTAACGCCAGATAGGAGAACAGGTTGGTCCAGGACTTGGCGCGTTCATGAATCACGTCGCCCGGTAAAAAGCGGGCACAGAGAAACAATCCTCCCGCCAGACCGGCGGCAATTACCGCACCAAAACCCGTCCAGATGGAAAATGGGGTCAGGAAGTTCATGGCCCCACCCGCATAGTGCATCACGGGGGTTGTGAAACCCCGATCAGCGATGCCACTCATGGCAATGCCGGATTTCATGGGGAAACCCTGTAATACGGCACCTAGCGAGACACCAGCGAAAAATGGCGCGACCAGGCTGCCGATGGCGAAAGCCCAGCCCCACAAACGTTTGCTACTGCGGGCATGAATGTGAAATTCAAAAGCCACAGCGCGGGAGATGATACCCCACAGTGCCAACATCAGGGGAATCATCAAGAAGTTGAAGGCGGACCCGTAAACCAGAGGGAAAGCACCAAACAAGACACCGCCAGCGACTACCAGCCAGGTCTCGTTGCCATCCCAGAAGCCCGCCATGGATGCCATGATGGCGCCACGCTCTTCTTCGTCCTTGGAGAACAGGGCAAAAATACCGGCGCCGAGATCAGCCCCGTCCAAAGCGATATACAGCAAAAACATCAGCCCAAGTATCATCCACCACCAGGTGGAGAGGGCAGATACGATACGAACAATATCTGAACTAAGTTCCATACTCATTACTCCGGTGACTTAATTAATTGAGGAGGGAGGAATAGATTCCTCCCTCTGATCCGGGTCTGTTAACGATCCGAGTGCATCATGGGCTTGTGGGCGAAAGTCGGTGCAACATGCCCGCCCCCCGCTTGCGCAGCATCATGATCTTCACTGTGATGCTGAAACAAGGTATCTGAGTGTGGAATGTCATTGACACCCTTCTGGATGACGCGTGTGAAGAAGTACCAAGCGCCGGACCAGACCACCAGCTCAAAAATGATATAACCGACAAACCAGACGATTTCCTGAGTAACACCCATGTTGCTGACCCCTTCGTAAGTCCGCATCATGCCGAATACCACCCAGGGCTGGCGACCGATTTCCCGAACCCACCAACCACCCCAAATAGCGAGGAAAGGCAGGAATCCAGAGAAAACCACTGCACGCAAGAACCACGGATGTTTGCGTAATTCAGAGGCATTCATTTTGCCCCGCATGCGCAACCAGTTACCCCAAATAGCGACGAAGAATAAAGCGAAACCAATGGCTACCATCACCCGGAAGGCATAGAAGGGTACCCAAACATCAGGGCGCTCATTTACCGGATATTGGTCCATACCCTTAACAACACCATTCCAAGTATGAGTTTCCAGCAAGCTGAGAACGTGTGGAATCTGAATGGAGAACAGATTTTTACCCGCCTCTACATCAGGAATTGCAATAAGATTCCATGAGGTATTTGGCTTGCCATCGGGCAGGTAAGTGTGAAAATGTCCCTCCATAGCCGCCAGGGAAGTAGGTTGGGTATCCGCTACGTCTTTACCGGCACTGTCCCCGATGTAAATCTGCAGAGGAGCCACAATCAACAGGGCCAATAAAGTAGGTTTCAAAAGTTTAATGAAGAGGTCCGCATTACGATTCTTGAGGACGAACCATGCACTCACCGATGCGAATACAAACAACGCCAACTCTACAGTGGCCACCCACATGTGAGGAAAACCCCAGACGAAGTTGTCATTGATAATGGCGTGCCACCAGTTGGTCACCTGGAACAATCCATCTTTCAGTACAACGCCATCCGGTGTCTGCATCCATGAGTTGGCTACCAGAATCCACATAGCAGACAAGCTGGAAGAAATGCCGACGTTGAAAGTGGCAAACAAATGCATGCCCTTGCTGATTTTACCCCAGCCAAACACCATCAGGCCGATGAAGCCAGCTTCATACATGAAGGCAGTGATGGTTTCGAAGCCAAGGATATTGCCGAAGAAGGGTCCGACGGCCTGAGAGAACGGGCCATAAAGAATACCAAAGGCCATTTCCATGGTGACGCCGGTAGCGACCCCTGCGCCAAAATTGATGATGAAGATTTTTTCAAAAAAACGGTTAAGCTTGTACCAACGCTCGTCACCGCTTTTCAGCCAGGCAAGCTCCATGAAAAAGAGCAGCCAGGACATGCCGATGGTCATCGGCGTCCAGAGAATGTGCATGGAGGTGATCCAGGCAAAATCCAGACGGCTCAAAAGCACCGGTAATGAATTTTCGATAATCATGATGATACTCCCTTAGCTTTTTATGCTATTGCTGACTACTGGTTCATCATCAGCAAATGATGTGCCATGCTTCAGGTATCTATGAACACCAGCTTTATCAGCGTCTTGTAATATAGCGGATGACCATTGTGTGCATAACAACCATAACTGGGTGGTTTAAATGAACCGAGTGCTATAAAATAACCCGGTATAAAAATACCTGCTTAAATTATTATTGCGGGAAATTACTGGCATGACCTAATCTTTAAGCGGATATATTCGATCGGTTTATCCTGTTTGCTTTGACCAAGGAGTCGCCTCATGTCTGCAGCCCCTCTGACCGCTTCACCCGCATGGCAACATTTACAGGCACACCGCAAGAGCTGGGAAGATGTCACCCTGCGTCAACTTTTTCGGGAAGACCCTCATCGCGCCGGGCATTTTTCGGCAGAAGCCTGCGGGATTTATCTGGATTACTCCAAACATTTGCTGCGTCGGGAAACCTTGAATCTGCTTTTTGATCTTGCCCGCAGTCGTGATCTGGAAGCGCGCCGAGACGCCATGTTTGCCGGGGAAAAAATCAACCATACCGAGGGTAGGGCCGCATTTCATGCTGCTTTGCGGGCACCCAGGGGTACGGTCATGCGCACCGGGGGGGTGGACGTTGTCCCTGAAGTGCATCAGGTGCTGGAGCATATGGCCCGTTTTACCCGGGCCATTCATGAACAGTCCTGGCGGGGGGCCACTGGCCAGCCGATTCGGCAGATTGTGAATATTGGCATTGGCGGTTCTTACCTGGGCCCGGAAATGGCCTGGAAAGCCCTGCGTGCCTACCGGCATCCCGATGTTTATCTGCATTTTGTGGCTAACGTGGATGGCGCGACGCTCAGCGATGTGACGGCGCATCTGGATCCTGCAGAAACTCTGTTCATTATTTCATCCAAGACGTTTACCACGCTGGAAACCATGACCAATGCCCATGCCGCCCGGCACTGGATTACCTCTGCTTTGGGCGAAGACGCAGTTTCCCGGCATTTTGTGGCGGTTTCCACCAATGCGGAAGCCGTCAAGGCCTTTGGTATGGATACTGAACATATTTTCGGCTTCTGGGACTGGGTGGGGGGCCGCTATTCCATGGATTCGGCTATTGGCTTGTCCACCATGCTCGGCGTGGGGGTGCAGCATTTTCAGGAAATGCTCGCCGGTTTTCATGCCATGGATACGCATTTCCGGAATGCGCCGCTGGAACAGAATCTGCCGGTGTTACTGGGCCTTATGTCCATCTGGTACAACAATTTCTGGGGAGCGCAAACCCAGGCTATTTTACCCTATGCTTATGATCTGGCGCGTTTTCCGGCCTATTTACAGCAGCTACAAATGGAAAGTAATGGTAAAAGTGTCGATGAAGCCGGGCAACTGCTGTCCGTAGATAGTGGTCCCATTATCTGGGGCGAGCCGGGAACCGATGGACAACATTCTTTTTATCAGCTGATTCATCAGGGTACGCGATTGATTCCCTGCGATTTCATTGGTTTTTGTCATCCCCTCAGTGCTTCAGCAGAACCGCATGAATTGTTGATGGCGAATCTGATTGCCCAGGCAGAGGCTTTGGCTTTTGGCAAAACGGCGGAGGAATTGCGTGCTGAGGGTGTTTCCGAAGCGCAAGTTCCCTTCCGCACGTTTGCCGGAAACCGTCCGAGTAGCGTGCTTCTCGTGGATGCCCTGAGTCCGCATAGTCTGGGTACACTGGTTGCTTTGTATGAACACAGCGTATTCACTCAGGGGATCATCTGGGGCATTGACTCTTTTGATCAGTGGGGTGTGGAATTGGGTAAGGTGCTGGCTCAGCGCATTGTTTCTGATATGCAGGGTAAAACCCAACATCCCCATGATGGGTCCACATCGACCCTGCTGGAACGCTATTTGCGGCGACGTGGCCACTAGATTTTTCGGGAATGACCAGGTCCCGTGCAACGGGGCGGGAACTTTTACCCAGCTATGGTTTTCCAATGAGGAATTATTAGCCGGATTGAAGAGCCGCCCAACAACATGAAACTGCCCATTGTTCTGGCCATTACGGCCGTATTTTCCTGGGGGAGCGTCGCCTGTGCGGCTGTTCCGCCTCTACCTCCCATGCCTACTTTGCCGCCGCCACCACCCATGCCGGCGCCCCAATTGACGGGGATTCAGTCTGCCGTTTTGCTGGACATCAACAGTGGTCAGATTCTGATGGCCGAAAATGATGAAAAGCCGGTTAATCCTTCGGGCCTGGTCAAGCTGATGACCGCCTACCTGATGTATCAGGCGGAAAAGCAGGGTCTGGTACAGCCAGGCGAAAATGTACATGTGTCCAATGACGCCTGGCATGCCCAGGGTTCCCGCATGTTTATTCAACCGGGAATGCCAGTGACCATGACGCAGCTCACCCATGGACTCCTGATTGACGGCGGGAATGATGCCGCCATTGCCATTGCTCAGACGGTGGCCGGCAGTGTTGGTGGTTTTGTGGATTTGATGAACCATGACGCAGCGGCCATGGGCTTGCAGCACACCCATTTCACCAATCCCGATGGTCTTCCACAGCCGGGACAAACCAGCACCGCGCTGGACCTTGCCCGCTTGTCAGCGCGTTTGATTCAAAGTTATCCGCAAGTGATGCAGGTTGCCGGTAAGGTTTCCTATACCTATAACCACATCACCCAGTACAACTATAATCCCTTGGCCGGGCAGAATGGTGTGAATGGCCTGGGAGTGGGTCTGGCCGGTAAAAACAGCTGGAATCTGGCGGTCAGCGCAACTCGGGATGGTCGTACATTGGTGGCCGTGGTTTTGGGTGCGCCTTCGCGCAGTGCTGCAGGCAGTGATGCCAGTGCCTTGCTCCACTATGGCTGGAACGGCTGGCAGAATGTGTCTCTCTACAAGGCGGGGGCAATCGTTGCCCAAATCCATAACGGCGACTGGAGCCCGGCATCGGTGCAGGGGGTGACGGCAGGACCGGTCGTGGTTTCCGAACCCAAGCAGCAGAAAACCCGGTTGCAAACCCGCTTCGTACCGACTCCCAACCTGAAGGCCCCCCTCGCAGCGGGGGCTGGAATTGGTACCCTGCAAATTTCCTGGCACGGGCATGTCCTGAAAATGGTTCCTGTTCAAACCCGAAGTGCGGTGAAGCCGGCGGGCTGGTTTACCCGCCTGATTCACGAGGGCGAGTCATGGTTATGACTGGTAACAAGAGCAACTGCTTTATAGCCCTGCGGATCTGGGGCTGATTTTGGCTGCGCGTGGAATTTCTTCCCGGCGCCGCTGGGTGTTCTGGACGCTTGTCGTGCTCCTGCTGCTTGCCCTGAATATTGTGGTGGGGATCGGGGTTTGGACCTGGCGGATATGGCAGGAATTACCACCCGTCGTGCAACTCGAAAACTGGCACCCTCAGGAGCCGTTACGTATTTATGCGGACAATGACCACCTGCTGCAGGTGGTCGGGCCGCAACTGCGCTATGCCCTGCCTCTGAAGCAAATTCCCAAGACGCTGCAAGATGCTTTTATTTCTGCCGAAAATTCAAAATTCTATAGTCATAATCCGATTTATTATCCGGTCAGCTTTCCGGGCATTATCCGCGCGGCATTTGTGGATCTGGTGCATATGGCTCCCGTGCAGGGGGCCAGCACCATCACCGAACAGGTGGCCCGCAACTTTTATTTGACCCCCAAAAAAACCATTACCCGTAAGGTCGCGGAAATTCTGCTGGCTTATAAACTGGGCGCGCGTCTGCATCGTCCGCAAATTCTGGATTTGTACCTCAACAAGATTTATCTGGGCGAGGGGGCTTACGGGGTACAGGCAGCGGCGAAAACTTACTACGGCAAAACCGTCAATCAGCTGACTGTTGGCGAGATGGCGACCCTGGCGGGCCTGCCGGCGGCACCCTCGGATTTCAATCCGATTGCCTCACCCGCTTCGGCAAAAACCCGTCGCGATTATGTATTGCGGCACATGGCGCATTACGGATACATCACCAAGGCACAGGAAGAAGCGGCTCTGGCAGAACCCATCAAAGCCCATTATCACGCTCCGGCCAGCAACATAGCTCCCTATGCCACCGACTGGATTCGTAACTGGCTGGAAAAACATTTTGGGGCTGATTTTACCTACCGCACCGGTCTGCGGGTTTACACCAGCATCAACCCCACTGACCAGCGTGCTGCTGATCGGGATATTGCCGTGGGTCTGGAAAACTACGGGATGGGTCTGGACAGTATGGACCCCAAGGCCTGGCATGGTCCAATTGCCCAGTTATCGACGGCAGCCATGGAAGCCGCGCTACAGGGACAGCGGCCCAGCCAGTTACCCAACCATAATCCGGCCAATTTGCACTGGGGAGTCGTAGTCAAATCTACACCGGAAATGGCGACGGTTTCCTTCGAAGGCCGTCATCTGGTACATCTGAGCTTGCGCGACGTCGCCTGGGCACGGTCTGCTCCCAAGGGTAATCCCCCCACCGCCGTCAATCAGGTGCTGCAACCCGGTGATTTGATCTGGCTGCGGCGTTATGTGGTCGCCGCCACTTCAGGAACAGGCAATCCGGTCTGGGGCACCAAGGTTTGGCACAATATTCCTCACAGTGGTTGGCAGTTGGCGCAGATTCCCCATGTGCAGGGTGCCCTGGTGTCGCTTGCCAGCCGCTCAGGGGCCATCCTGGCTTTATCGGGGGGCTTTAGCTATGAACTCAGCCATTTTGACCGGGCTCTATACGCCTTCCGGCAACCGGGATCGGGGTTCAAACCTTTTGTGTATTCTTCGGCCATGGACGCACCGACCTATCTGGCCAGCGGGCGCAAACATTATCTTACCCCGGTTTCCCTCATTGCCGACACGCCGCTGGTGATTCATCTCGGTAACGGACAGGTTTATGCGCCGACCAACTACAGTCGTACTTTTTCGAATATTCCCTTTCCAGTTTGGGAGGATCTGGCGGATTCCCATAATGTGCCGAGTGTTCGCCTGTTGATGCATGTCGGCATTCCTTACGCCAAGCGCTATGTGGAGCGTTTTGGTATTCCGGCAAAACAGATACCCGCTTCCCCATCCATGGTATTGGGGTCCGGAGACTTTACCCCCCTGCAAATCGCGCGCGGCTACGCCGTGTTTTCCAGCGGCGGTTTTCTGCCGCATCCCTATTTGATTCGGAAAATTGTCACTGCGCACGGCACCACGGTTTCACTGATGGATTGTCCCCTGGGGTATCGTCCGCCACCCAAACAGACGGTCATTCCGCCGGGGGTGGCTTTTCTGATGACGCGAATGATGGAGCGGGTTATCCGGGTCGGTACAGGGGTCGCCGCGCAGATCTTGCACCGTCATGATCTCGCCGGGAAAACCGGTACCACCAATCATGAGGATAATGCCTGGTTCAATGGCTTTAATCCCGATATTACGACATCCGTTTGGGTGGGTTATGACAATAATCAGTCCATGGGGACCTGGGCGGCGGGGGCTCGCGAAGCCTTGCCTATCTGGATTCGCTATATGCATACGGCGCTGGCGCAGTATCCGGATGTGGGTTTCTTCCAACCACCGGATGTGGTGACGGTACGTTATAACCCCAAAACGGGTGACCTTGCGCCTCAGGGCGATCCAGGGCATAAGTATCCCATGGGATATTTTTTGTCCGGTTACCTGCCACCCAAGCCCAAACCAAAGATCAGTGCGGAAACCCAGAGTTTTATTCACGCATTGATGCATATTTTCTAGGAGACGGAGAATGAAGCAGTGGTTGGCCCTGATAATTATCGCCCTGTGTTTCTGGGGAGCTTTTGAAGTCAGTCACCACTGGCTAGTGCAGCATCCCGACCATCCTGACCAGCGCACCTTAAAGGTCATTTCTCATTAGGTAAAGGCTGTTACGCAGAGGTGTTTTTAATATCGTAACCACTCATATTTGTGTTACATTTCTGGCCGTCCAGAAAATTTTTTGAGTCTGCAGATATTATCAAGGGAAGCCTTATGCGCCGTTTAGGAATCGCCATTTTATTACTGGCTGGAGCCAGTTCCGTTTCTGCCTTGGCTGACGATGCGCCCATGCAGCCGGGGCTCTGGATGATGCATGTTTCTGGTACAACGAAAGTCTCTTCGCCGCCAGTCAGCACGCCCATGGAACGCAGTATGCAAATTTGTGTGAAAGCCCATCAAAAACCGGAATCCGTTTTTCTGCCTGCGGGAAGTGATCGCTGTACCGGCAGTCATAAAGTTTTGCCCGATGGCAAAACCCAATGGACTTTTCACTGTCAGGCACCGGGGGCCTCCATGACCCAGGTAGGTTGGTTTCAGACCAGCGCCCGTCATCTGAATTCGCACTGGGTCATTACTGCTATTGTGCATAGCGAGGCTCATTACGAAACAGTGACTGATATGCAAATGCAGGGCACTTACCTCAGTGCCCACTGTGGAAAAGTCAAATAAGTCGCTAGTTAAACAGAAGGCTGGCGCAGCAGCTCCAGAAAAGCTCTGCTGCTGTGGCTGGCTTCCTTGCGATATAGCACCGAGAGGCGATGACGAATTTGCGGTTCCGTATTCAGGGTAATCAGCCCCGGACGCTGCCCACCACTGTCATTCAGTGCTGAAACAAAACTTACCCCCAAACCGCAACGTACAGCATCACGAATAGCCGCGAGACCACTCAACTCATAACGGATTTCCGGATAAATCCCGGCATCTTTGAGGGCTTGCAGAGCATGCTCGCGAATGCCTGATCCTTCTTCTCTCCATACCAGTGCGGTGGACCCCAATTCCTGCAAAGGTAATGGTTTTTGCGCCATCTGCAGCCAGTGCGGGTTTTCCGGTGCGAGCAGGACAATAGTGGTTTCCCGGAGGGTTTCCTGAACCCACTCGCTCTGTGCAGGCGAGGCCAGATCATCTTCTACAAAAACCAGATCAGCCTGATCGCGCATGGCCCTGGCGGCGCGGCTGTTGGTGGCTATGAGGCGCAGAGACACCCCTGGATATTGTTGCTGGAACCGGGCAATGGCTTGAGGTAGCAGGGTTTCCGCATTGCTGTGGCTGGCGAGAATGGATAGCGAGCCACGCAGCATTTTTTCGGTGTCCTGACAGAGATGGCGGGCGTCTTCCAGGGCATTTTCGATTTGTTCGGCAATGCGTAACAGCGCCATCCCCATGGCCGTAGGGGTGATACCGTGGCGATTCCGCTGATAGAGCGGTTCTCCGACAATTTCCTGGAGGTTTTTGAGACGGTGAGAGACTGCGGGCTGGGTCATGAACAGACTTTCTGCCGCCGCATGGAGATTGCCATGGCGCGCCGCCTGGGCCCAGACCAGCAACAAAACAGGATCAATACGCTGATGCAGCATAAAAGGGCTCCAGTATTTTAGAAATTACCTGTGATTATTATAACTATGAAAAATTAGCATTAGATGAATATCCTGTCCAGGTGCAAGCTAGCTACAAATTCATTGCATCGGAAAAATCGTCATGAAAATCCTTGCTGAAGTTCCAGGAAATGATCCCAGGGAAATCATCCGTCATTTCACCCCCAACTGGTTCGCCGCCAATATGGGTACGGGCATTTTGGCGCTCATGATCGCCGAGTTTCCCTATGGCGACTGGGGTCAGAAAATCTTTGCACAGGGTTTATGGACCATTAACGTATTATTTTTCGCACTGTTTGCCCTGCTGTTTCTTGGGCGGGCGGCGTTTTATCCCGCCAGCTTTCGCCGCCTCTTTCATCATCCGGTGCAGTCCCTTTTCATTGGTGCCATCCCCATGGGTTTCGCCACCATCGTCAATGGCATGCTGATTATCTGGCCGGTCACGGCGTTGTCCCTGCAAATCACCAATGTCATGTGGTGGGTGGATGTGGCTTTGGCGCTGTTTTCGGTGCTCCTGGTGCCGTACTTCATGTTTACCGCCCAGGAACACAGCGTTGAAAAAATGACGGCTGCCTGGCTGTTGCCCATTGTTCCCCCGGAAGTCGCAGCGGCCAGTGGCGGGTTATTGGCGCAGCATTTGTCCCCCGCGTTGGGAAGCACCGTCATTTATGTGAGTTATCTGCTCTGGGCCGTTTCGGTGCTGCTGGCCATGGGGATTCTAGCTATCCTGCTTTTACGCCTGACCCTGCACAAGCTCCCCCATCAGGACATGGCGGTGTCCGCCTGGCTGCCTTTGGGACCCTTGGGAACCGGTGCCATGGCGATGATTACTCTGGGTTTGGCCGATCAGAAAGTCTTTGCGGGAACGACCCTTGCGGGAATGGGTGATTTTGGTTTCATGGCAGGCCTCTTTGTCGCCCTGATTCTCTGGGGATTCGGGCTGTGGTGGATGCTGATGGCGGTATTTTTTACCCTGCGTTATCTGGGCGAAGGTCTGCCTTTCAATATGGGCTGGTGGGGCTTCACCTTTCCCCTGGGCGTCTTTAACGCAGCCACCTACCTGCTCGCCAGGGAGACCAACTGGAGCGTGTTTTTACCCTTGGGAGCGCTGTTCACCATTGCTTTGGCCTTTTTCTGGGTCATTGTGACCCAACGCAGCTTTAAGGGCATGTGGAGTGGGCGCCTGTTTCGTGCGCCCTGCCTTTCCGCCGAAACAGGATTGCCGGAAGCCTGTGCTATCCAAAGTACGCCGCTTCTGACGGAAAACGACCTCAGTGAAATGAGGGATTAGAAGGATCTGAAAAAATCATTCAGAACTTTGTCGTAATAAAAGGAGATATCAATCATGAAATATCCAATGATCGCTGCTGCTGTAGGCGCTTTACTGATTGGACCTCTAGTGGCCCAGGCTGATACTATGCCCCATGCGGAGCATTACCAGACAATTCAACAGTTTCTGGAAGCCGGCAAGGTCACCGGGAATATCCGTTCCTACTACTTCAATCAGCTTTATGGCGGCAGCCCATTACCCAATAAGTATGCCTATTCACTGGGCGGTATGTTGAAAGTGCAAACGGCGCCGCTCTATGGTCTCAGTGCCGGTGTGGCTTTTTATACGGCCAATAGTCTGGGTGCCAATGATCTGAATGCTCCCGGTTATACCCATCTGGATGCGCTCTTGATGGGGGAAAAAGACAGTCTGAATGTGCTGGGACAAGCCTATTTGCAGTATCAGGATCGCTGGTTGAAAGTGAAAGCCGGAGACCTATTGCTACATACCCCCTGGATGAATCCGTCGGATGCTTTCATGATTCCAAGCACCTTCCAGGCGGTCACCGTGCAGGCCAACCCCATCCGCAACCTGCAACTAATCGGGATTCGCGAGTTTCGCTTTAAAAACCGGATACAGGGGAATTATTATCAAGAGACCCTGCTGAATCAAAATCCCATTTATCCCGATATGCCGGATCATATGGATGGCACACTGGCTTTCGGGGTGAAAGCGCATTGGCAGGGCTTGAAATCCAGCGCCTGGTTCTACAAGTTTTATGATTTGGCGAATCTGTTTTACGGTACTGTCCATTATGGAGTGTCCGGCTTGCCCTATGGCTTGAAGCCCTTCGCTGATTTTCAGTATGCGCGGGAATGGGCGGACGGCGCGCAATACGCGGGTCCCGTCAACGCGACCGTATTTGGTGGCATGGTAGGTCTGCAAACGCCTTTGGGCCGGGTTTTTGCGGCTTATGATGATATTCCCGGTCGCAGTCCGTTTTCCATGGGTGGCTGGACTTTGTATAACGGCGGATTTGTTTCTCCCTATACCCAACAGTACAGTGCCGATCCACTGTACACCAGCATCATGGATTATGGGCTGGTCTCTTCTTCTGCGGCGGGACATGCCTGGAAGTTTGGCTTTTTAATCCATCCCCTACGGCAATTGCGGATCAAGTACTCCTACAGCATGTATTGTACGCATCCCTACCTGCCGAACGTAGACGCCAACTATCTGGATGTGACCTATACCCCGGGAGGATTCTGGAAGGGATTATCTCTGCGTAACCGTCTGGCTGTAGATCATAGCAATCCCTATGCGAACTATCACGGAACCTTTATTGATGATCGTTTGATGTTGCAGTACGCCTTTTAAGGGCGTTTAAGCAAAGTGATGTGGTATTGATTTGCGGTGGTAAGGCGACCTCCTCCGTCTTAAACTCAAAGAGGGTGACGAAGTTTTCGCGGCTATCAAAGCCAGTGAAGTCAGTATCGAAAAACCCTGAAGCGACTGTTCCAGGCGATCCACCGTAACGCAGAGCAGAGCGTGTCGCTGTTCGATTACCCTGCAACTGCTGCCACAGATTCTCGGCAATGGCGAGTGTTTTACTCACTGCTATTGCCTTGGTCATTCCCAAGCGGTGACTATATCGCCGTTAAAATTTATAGGTAAACATCACCCGATTATAAACGAAGGAGTGCTGAGGGGAGCCGGGGAATAAGCCCTGCACGCCGCCATTGCCGACCTCCACCTGATCCCGCAAGCACAGCCCTTTGAACATGCCCTGCGGAAAATAGCTGACGTTGAAGTGGGTCCAGTTGCTGTTGTCGGAAAAGTAAGTGGTGAACTGCGAATAGCCGGCGGTGAGTTGTACCTCTTTGGGCAAAACCCAGTAAGCGGCGCGGACCCGCCAGCCATGTCCGGGGCCGACACCCACCAGACCCTGAATCATGCTGTCCACATACAGTGGGTCCGCCGTATAGCCGACGGTGTAGGGGGAGATAATGGCTCCACCACCGAGGGCGTGAGCGTGTAATTCGGTAGCATCATAGCCCCACCATAAACTTCCGTGGGGAAAGCTGACGCCGGTTTTGATTCCCCAGTTGGTACTGTTGACGCCTTGTCCGGATTGACCAAACAGAGTGGTTCCAGTGCTGGCAAAGGCTTCTCCGGCACCCCATTCCCGGGTGAACTGGGCGTCTACAAAGGGTTTGAGGACGAAGGATGTCGGCAGGGCGTAGTGGCCGCTCCAGTAGAACATGTTGGCAAATTGATCAAACTGATAAAACCAGGCATCAGTTTTGGCTGTGAGCCAGTGGTATCCGGCACCAAAGGCGAGTACCCCGTTGCTGGCCGGAGTGTCGGCGGGCAGGACGTTGGGTCCACCATAGAGAGAGTCACCATCATAGTGGCCAGGGTAATAGAGATTGTCCCGGTAGAACTGGTCAGTAGTACGGTCCTTCCAGCGGAAAATCCGCAGGGCGCTCAGGGTCAGCCCACTGACGGGATGAGCCTCCAGGGTAACACCCTGATAGGTGACGGGAATGACGCGGCCACCCACCCGATTCAGCCAGGGAGTATCGACCAGTTGATTGCCGACCTTGGCGGTGATCCAGTGATCCTGATATTCCAGGTAGGCTTGTCCAAGCGCGTTGACGGAGGGACTATCGCCCATCAGGGTCTTATCGACCCGGTCAGGATTGCTGGCGAGGGTACCCATGGCGTTGGCCGTATAAAAACTGACTCCTACCCGGAATCCCGATAAAAAAGGAGCGGTTAAAACATTGATGCGTCCTGCCAGAGAGTAAGCATAGGCGTTGGGCGTATCCGCTGTGCCGTACAGACGGCTGAAGTAGTAAGAGCGAATTTGTCCGTCGATTTTGCTTTTTGCAAAAAACTGGCCCAGGGTTTCAGCCTGAGCATGGACGCAGCTCAGTATGCTGGCGGCAGTCATGGCCGTTACGAGCATTTTTTTCATGAAAGAACTCCAAATATAGCGATGGTTAAATGCGATAGGTTTTTTTATATATAGCGAATGGCGCTCAATAGCCTTGAAAAGGATGACGTGAGCAGATATTCAACCCATGGGAAAATTGTTCGTAATGCAGCAAGCCGGATATGAACTATGTCCGGCCCGCATCAGAAAACGAACAGGCGCAGAAAAAACTTACTTCAGGACGGGGCCTTTGGGTTCGCTGTATCCGGTTTCCTTGAACATGGCCTGACCCTGGGGGCTGGTCATGAAATGGATGAACGCCATGCCCAGTTTGGGATCAGGTGCGTCGCTGGGCACTGCCGCATAAAACACCAGCGGCTGGGTGTGGACGGTTTTGGGTTTGCCATCCACATTCAGGGTGAAATGGACCTTGCTGTACCAGTCCTTGGACATGGCCGGATCGCTGAGATTGATTTGATCGGGCAGGGTAATGTAGGGCAGATGCAGGGATTTTACGGCGCTTAAGTAACCCGAAGAAGCCGCCATCTGACCACTTTTGAGTCGCGCCAGCAGGGAGGCTTCGGTGAAAATCTGCTGCTGGTTCTCGACCGGGCCGAGAATGTTTTTGACCAGATCCGGCTGGTGATAATACTTTTCTGCCAGCATGAAGGTGAAAACAATGTTCTGTCCCTGCGGGTCGGTTTTGGGGTCGGTACGGCCAAAACGCACGCCCGGCATTTGCAATACCTTGTACCAGGGCATTTTACCCGCAGCCGCCTTTTCAAAATCCTTGGCATAGGGGCTGTTGGGACTATAGGCAATGCACATGGCGGTGCTGGCTACGGGATAGGCTTCCTTGACCAGACCGGCTTTCATGAGGACTTCAATGGGTCCGGGAGTGATGGAGACAAACACATCGGTGCGCAGTTTGTGTCCGGCGATGAGATGTGCCAGACCATAGGCTCCTTGTCCTTCTCCTTGATAATTGACTTTTTGCGCTTTGGCAAAGGCCGGCCCCAGGTGCAAATCCATGACGGCACCCATGGAGCCGGCATAGGCGACGCGAAAGTCCTGAGCACTGGCGATGACCGGCAGGGTCATCAGGGTAGCGGCAGCGATGAGGTAAACAGCGGTGTTGCGTGGTTTCATTGTGGGTGTTCTCCTTTTTGAATATATACGATCATATATAACGATACCCAAGACATCGGTCAAGTACTTCATCAAAAATTCCTCTGCCGCGCTTTCTGCTGCAGGTACATGGACTTTTGGAGATCCGAAAGTTTGTTGGTTTGCTGGCAGTCAGCCTGCGCTGCTACGCGGGTCCCGTGTGCGGCTGTCCGGGACTCCGAACGTGCTGATCAATCGGCAGCATTCCGAAGCGGCGCAGTGCGTGATTACTGCCATCTACCATTGGCCTCTGGACCCGCGCGTGAAGCCGCAGGTACTCAGCGCGGAGCCCAGGCCGGTTCATTAGTCTGCCCGGCAATAGATAAAAAATGCAGGCCTTTGCCGTTGATGGCTACTTCACCCAATACCTTCTGACCACCACGATGGGTGGCAAAAACAATCATGCGACCATCACGCGCAAAGCTGGGATGCTCGCAGTTGCCACCGTCATACAGCACCTGCACTCCACTGCCATCGGGCCGCATTTCCGCCAGGGAAAGCACGCCACGATAGGCATGCACAAAAGCAATCCAGCGACCATCCGGCGCGTAGGAGGGCGAGACATTGTAGCCTCCGGAATAGCTCAGGCGCTGAATGTGGCTGCCATTAATCCGCATCTGATAAATCTGGGCGCTGCCCTGACGGTTGGACACAAAAACCAGATGATGGCCACCGGGTGACCAGCTGGGGCTGGTGTTGACGGTTCCGCTGCGAGTCAGTACCTGTTCATGACCAGTTTGCAGATTTTCCCGCACCAATTCGGTGCGGCCGCGCTCCCAGACTTTGGCGAAGGCCAAATACTGACCATTGGGCGAAAAGGCCGGGGCGCTGAGCGCCGTGCCCTGATCGGGAACCTGATGACGCTGACCGTTGGCGAGATTCTGAATGTAGATCACCGAGTGCCGATGCCGGTAGGTCACATAGGCCAGTTGTCGACCCCGGGGGGACCATGCCGGAGAAATAATCGGAATTTTACCCCGTAAAATGCTGTGCGGATTCCAGCCATCGGACTGGGCAACGTCCAGATCGTAGTGGCTTCCCTGCTGATTCACATAGGCAATATGGCTGGCAAAAGGACCTGGTTCACCGGTGATCTGCTGATAAAGCAAATCGGCCACTTCCTGACCGACCATGTGATAGCCTTCTGCATCACTGACGTAGCGCCGTCCGGCCAACATTTTGTGGGTGATCAGACTGACGGCATCTGCATCGACCACATAGCCGCTGCTGGTTGGATGCACTTTACCGACTACCATGGCCAATGCCCCGGTTTTTTCCCATTGGGCGACGTTGATGGTGGCGGCGGAATGCGGGTCGTCCGGATAAAGTGCGGGGTTGATGACCGAAAAATAGCCACTGTGTTGCAAGTCGTAGCGCACAATGCTGGCAATATCCGGCTGACCTGCTGGTCCGGAACCAAAAGATGGAACCGCCACGGGCGCCGAACTGCTGACGGCCTTGCTGATGTTGACGGTGAGGGCGCTGGCGCTCAGTGGTAGGGCGCTAAGTGCCATGAGCAGGGCGATACGACGAATAGGCCATTGCATGGAAGGCTCCTGGTTTGTTCTATAAGGATTGTTTGACGCGGTTCCACAAACTGCCAAAGGTGCCTGCCGGTTTGGCGGCATCGGCCGCAACCAGATCGGTTTTTCCCAGGACTTTGCCGTTCAATGACACGGTCATCTCACCAAGCTTCTGGCCTTTGGCAATACCCTTGCTGCCTATTTTCTGGTAAGTCACCTGGGTTTTCAGATCTTTTTCAGCACCGGTGGGAATCATGACGTCCAGGCTTCGGGCGACGGTGACGGGGAGTTTGTCGGGGTCGAGGCTGGTGTCACTGTAGGTGCCCACCATGCTTCCGGCTTTGGTCACGGTGTGATCGGTGGTGAAGCTGTAACCATAATCCAGCAGGGCTACGACATCGTTGACCCCGCTGGGCCAGTTGGGAGCGCCCATGACTACGGCAATCAGGCGACGGCCATTGCGTACTGCAGTGGTATCCATGCAGTGTCCGGCAGCGTTGGTGTGTCCGGTTTTCAGGCCGTCAATGTCGGGATGTCCGAAAAGGGCCGGATTCCAGCTGCGTTGCTTGATATTGTTATAGCGGTAATATTTTATTCTGGAAATGTTAATGACCTGGGGGTATTTGGCAATCAGGTCCCGGGAGAGCATCGCAATATCCAGGGCGGAAAGATGCAGATCCGGGGTCGGAAGCCCATCCACGTCACCATAATGTGCACCGGGTAAGCCCAGTTTGGTCGCCGTGGCATTCATTTCATCTACAAAACTGGCGCGACTGCCTGCCACGGCTTGGGCCAGTGCCACCGCCGCGTCGTTGCCGGAGTCAATAATCAGTCCGTGCATCAGTTGATCCACGGTAACGGGGAGGTTGGGCTGAATGAACATGCTGGACCCACCCGTGTGCCAGGCTACCCGGCTGACATGAATGCGCTGATGCCAGTGCAGGGTTCCGTTGGCCAGAGCGCCGTAAGTCAGATAAGCCGTCATCAATTTGGTCAGACTGGCGGGGGGTAACTGCAGGTTGGCATCTTTTTCCGCAATAATCTGGCCAGTTTGGAAATCCATCAGCACATAGCTTTTGGCATCTGGTATGGGTGGTGGGGGGGGCATCAACAGGTTGGTGCCCGCAACGGCAGTACCACCCGTCATCAGGGTGGCGAAGGCGGCAAGCAAAATGAAACGGGGTTTGTGCTGCAGGTACTTTTTGTGGCGCATGCGACTTCCTTATACGATGGTTAATTTTTAGTGTGCAGGGAGTGTGATCACCACGTAGAGGCTTTGATGACCCTGGCGAACCAGCAATGGAATCGGGGTGTGAGCCGGCAATTTCCGGACAATTTGCTGCAGTTGTTCCGGGCTGTTCACTTCCTGCTGGTCAATTTGCTGAATGACCATCCCATCGGTCAATCCCATTTGCGCGGCGGGGCCGGGATAAATGCTTTCAATTTCAACTCCGTGATGAATGCCCAGACGCTTTTGTGCGGCCTGACCGAGGGTGGTGACGCGCAGCCCGAGACGGCGGATATCTGCCGTTTTTTCGGCTTCAACATGGCGCATTTTGGCGGGCATGGTGCCAATGGTAACCTGCAGGGTTTCCGGTTTACCGTTATGCAAAATACCCATGGGTACCGTGGTTCCCGGAGGGGTGTCACCGACGAGGGGGGGCAGTTGTCCGACGCTATAAACGGCCTCGTGGTTGTAGGTCACAATAACGTCACCCGGCTTCAGGCCTGCCCTGGCGGCTGCTTCATGGGGGCTGACCGAGGCAACCAGTGCCCCGACCGGTTCTTTCAGATGGAGGGCCTTGGCCATTTGCGGATTCACTTCCTGAACGTCCACTCCAAGCCAGCCAAAGCGAAGCTTTTTGTGTTCTTCGAAAGCATGTACTGCACGCATCGCCGTATTGATGGGAATGCTGAAGGAAAGACCCATGTAGCCACCATCGTTGGTATATATCTGATCATTAATACCGACGACCTGGCCTTCCATGTTGAAAATAGGCCCACCCGAGTTGCCGGGGTTGATGGGCACATCACTCTGAATGAAAGGAATATATTCATCATCATGGGGCAGCGGGCGATTCAAGGCACTGACTACACCCTGGGTGACCGTATTGTAAAAGCCAAAAGGCATGCCAATCGCCAGCAACCACTGGCCTACTTTAAGGTTACGGGAATTGCCCAGTTCTACCGTGGGCAGGTTGTGGGCATTGATTTTCAGCAGCGCCGTATCATAGCGAACGGATAAACCCACCACCTTGGCCGGGTAAGCATGATGGTTGGTCAATGTCACAATAATATGATGCATACCTCGCACCACATGCCCTGCCGTCACAATATAACCATTGTGGGAAATAATAAATCCTGAGCCGAGGGCCTCCATTTTTTCTTTCTGGGGCGGGTTGGCTCCGGAAAAGCCTTGGAAGAACTGGTAGAAAGGCGAGTTTCTGGGGAACGGATCGGTAGCATTTCCTGCCCCTCCCCGAACGATTTTAGTGTCGGAGTCATCAATTTTAACGATGGCATTCCCATATTTATTGACAATGGGTGTGAAATCGGGAAGATCCACCAGTTTTTGCGGCATGGTGTTTGTTGTTGCCGGGGCAGGTTTGGCCATTGTGGCGGGTGAGCTCGTCTGACTATCTGCAGCAAAAGCCCATCCTGCCGCACCGAGTCCAAAACCCGCCGTTGCGGCTATTACGGCGACAAGTATCTGCCGTGGCTGAAAACTGAATGAACGTAAAGGCATAAACATAGGCTCCTAATTTTTTTCAGGATGATTTTTGTCCCAATGACACAATATCTTCTCCACCAGAATGCTGGCCGGATAAGCGAAGAGGGCGATGCCTGCCAAAATAAGCAGTATTTCCAGGACGTCAGTCATCAGCATGGAACAGAGCTGAGTTCCAACGAATAACTACAGGAATGATTACGGGTCATTAGCGGCATCTTCAAGTCATGGTCACGGTGCTGTACACGCGTCTTAAGACGTCTGCTTTTCGCGGGAAGTTCCCGGCAGCTCAACAGTAATGTGTGAGGCTTGGGGAACTTTCCCCGCTATCATGACCTCTCAGCATAGCCATAAACTTTGTTAGCAGAGGCCTTTACGCCGTTGTTGTTCCCTCATTTCATGGTTGTTACAGGCAGATTTTTATGAGTCCGAACGCCGTAAGAGCCGGTCGCTTCCGGGGTCGTTTGGCTTTGGCTATTGCCTTGCTGCTGCTGGCGTTTGTGTACCTGATCTGGCGTCTGGTCGATCTGGAGGTACTGCATTATCAACGCTACCGGCAAATGGCTCAGGCCAATCATACGGCCATTGTTCCGGTCGCTCCGGCGCGAGGACTGATTCTTGCCAGTCATGGCCAGATTCTCGCCGCCAACCATCCGCGTTATGTGCTGGAAATCATTCCGGACGAAACAGAGCACCTGCATGCGACCCTGAAGCACATTGATCAACTGTTTCCTGTTCCGAAACGAAATATTGCGCATTTACTGCGGACCCTGGATGACAAACCACCCTATATCCCCAGAATTCTTCTGCACCGCATGAATGCCCAACAAATAGCTGCATTTTCGGTGCGCGATATGCAGTTTCCAGGGGTGCAAGTGGCCGCACAGTGGCACCGCTATTATCCCTACAAAACCCTGTTTACCTCGGTAGTCGGTTATGTCGGACCGGTCAGTGCCCGAAATCTGAAAGGTTTTGATCCGCAAAAATACATTTATCGCCGGTTTATTGGAGAAAACGGTCTGGAGTATGCGTTTGAACGTGAATTGCGTGGAAAATTCGGATATCAGATCAAGGATGTAAATGCTTTGGGCGTACCTGTGGCCAATTTGCGGAATATTGCGCCGACGCCGGGTGATAATCTCCTGACCAGTTTGCGCCTGCGGGTGCAGCGTGCCGTCGCAAGGGTAATGCGCCGCAATCATTTTCGTGGTGCGCTGGTGGCCGTTAATCCCAATAATGGTGCAGTGATCGCCAGCTACAGTAATCCCAGCTTCAATGCCAACTGGTTTGTAAATGGCATCAGCGAGGTCCACTGGCAGAGTCTGCTGCATGACAAGGGGCGCCCCCTGTTGAATCGGGTAGCGCAAGGGCTTTATCCTCCTGGCTCCTGCATCAAGCCCTTTTATTCCATTGAGGCGCTGCAGGATCATGTTATTTCGCCCCATTTCCACACCTACTGCCCCGGTTATATCCGTCTGGGTGGTCATGTTTACTGGGACTGGTATCGCTCGGGCTTCGGTGAAACCGGTTTGACCAAGGCGCTGGCCTGGTCGGTAGACGTATTTTTTTATAAGCTGGCTATCAAAATGGGTATTCAGCGTCAGGATGCGGCTCTCTGGCGTTTTGGCTTTGGTCACCCTGCGCCCATTGATACTCCCGGTAGCGCCAACGGTTTTGTGCCGACGCCACGTTGGAAAGAAGCGCATTTTCATCAGCCCTGGTACACCGGTGATTCGGTGATTCTGGGTATTGGACAAGGCTACTTGCTGGTGACGCCACTGCAATTGGTGCGTGCCGTGTCAGCCATCGCCAATGGCGGATATTTACCCTCTTTGCATGTGGTGAGCGCACTCATTAATCCGGAAACCGGAGTGCGGCAGCCTTTAGCGATACCGCCCGCCAAGAATCTGCATATTCCTGCCTTTGCTCTACGGGCCGTGCGCAAGGGGATGGCAGCCTGTGTAACCCGGGGAACCTGCAAAAGTATGGCAACACCGGGTTTGTCCATGGCCGGTAAAACCGGAACAGCCGAAGTGCCCATCGGTTATCACGAGGGCCGCACGATTTATAATGATGACTCACTTTTCATCGGTTGGGCGCCGCTCCATCATCCGCAAATTGCGGTGGCAGCAGTGGTGGAAGACGGTGGGAACAATGCCTGGCAGGCGCTGCCGGTAGCCAAGGCGGCTATTTTGAGTGACTTGCGTCCCAAAATGAAATTGCGGGATTTCACCAATATTGTCGTGAACCCCGCCCAGGCCTTTGGTTGATCTCTTTGAACTGTTCCCGATGATTACGGTCTACTGATATACTTGACTACCAGCTTATCCAAGAAGGAATCACTATCATGTTTTATGCTACTTTTATTGTTCTGGGCGCTTTGTGGGTTGTTGCCATGTATGCGGGTATGCGGACTACTTTTGGCCCAGCTGATCCAGATGAAAACGAGCACAGTGCCTGATCAAGCAATATTTGCGGCTTTGCGTCACCCTGTGCGTAAAGCCGGTTCAACGCCTCATCTATTCGTTCACTAATTAAAGACCTGTCGGGCTTTTTATTGCGTTGATTATGTCTGTAGGGTTAGTGTTGCTGCAACGCCATTAACTGAATAAGTAAGAATAGAGCCTGAGGAACTGCCATGATTCGAATTCCTGATGTAATGCGCCTGTCTTTGCGCCAGAGGTTATTTCGATTTGCGGCCAAGGCGCGTGCGGTTTTATATCTGGATCACTGGTTTCCCCATATTCCCATGGCATTGGCTGTGGGTTTGCTGGGGGCTCTCGCTATTCTCAACGCGCTTCCCGATCTGCTGCACATTTTCCCGGAGCTTGCTGAATTAGCACCTTCTACCAGCCTGACTCAGGCTCCTTTGCTTTCAGCGCTTGGCACCGTGCCCGAAGCCGTACTCGGCATCGTCCTCTTGTTAATGGCTTTTGGTTTGCTGTTCCGCTCACGTTTTTCCTGGGCGATTACGCTGATATTGGCGGGGGCCATGTTGGCCATGCTGCTCCACCATTACGGGTTGGATTGGAGCGGATTCACCATTTTCAATGCCGTCATTCTCATTGCTTTGCTGTTGTTCCGCCGACATTTTGCACACTCCAGTGTGGCGGCAGGTACACTTTTCGCAGTCATCTCCATCTTGTTGTTGATGAGTTATGCGGTATTGGGCAGTTATGTTCTTGGTGCCGGTTTTTCACCACCCATTACCAATCTGATCAGTGCCCTGTATTTTGCCGTGGTCACCATGTCGACAGTGGGTTATGGCGATATTGTTCCCAAAAGTACTGATGCCCGCTTTTTTGTAATTTCCATTATCATTCTGGGTATTACGGTTTTTGCCACCTCTATATCTGCAGTGATTGTGCCGTTACTTAATGGTCGGATGCAGCGCCTGCTCATGGGTGGTGAGAAACGCCATTATCGTAATCATTATTTGATTATTGGCGACAATATGCTTGCTCAAAATACCTATCGGGCGTTGCGCGCCCGCCATTTACGGACGCTGGTTATGGTCCCTGCTCCCCCTGAAAACCAATGGATGGCCAATGAAGATTTAATGGTGGGTGATGCGACAGATCTGGAGGTTTTGCGGCGGGCGGGTGCTGAGTGTGCCCTGGGTATTCTGGCCCTGCGGGTGATTGATAGTGAAAATGCTTTTATCATTCTGGCCGCCAAGGAATTGAATGCTCCCGGAAAAACCGTTGCGGCTGTTCAGGATGCCAAAAATCTTGAACGATTACGTCAGATTGGTGCAGATCTGATTATTTCGCCCGATGTGCTGGGCGGAGAACTGCTGGCCATGACCTTAAGTGGCGAGGAAATGCAGGGAGACATCATTATCAACAAATTGTTTGCCGCGAAAACGGAAGGAGCAGAAGCATGAGCGCATTTCTGGGTATCGGCATTGTGCTGCTGGCGCTGATTGGTCTGGGCATCGCCGCCTTGTTTATTCATTTTGTGGTCTGGTTACTGGCGGCGGTTCTCGGTTTGCTGATTTACTTCGTGCCGAGCGTAATTGCCGCTGCTCGTCATCATGAACATTTTCTCTGGGTGTTGGTCCTCAATATCGTCCTGGGCTGGTCCGGCATTGCCTGGGTGGTACTGATCGTTTGGGCTATTCTGGGGGAGCGCCGCTTGCCGCCCCTGAACCGGGTACGGGCTGACGCCTCTAACCCGCCTGTTCGCTGACCACAAAAGTGCCTAGCCGCAAGCGCTCCAGGCTGGATGCGTAATCTTCGGGAGCAGCTGTCGGTGCCATGGGTCCGATTTTGATTTTGTAAAGACCGGCTGGGCTGTTGGATGCTGCGCGGACCAGCTTGGCGGTGCTGATGCCAAAGTCCTGAAGTTTGCTGCGCTCACGTAGTGCACTTTGCATACCCATCGCCTGGGCCGTTTCCAGATATACCTGCTCGACTTGCGGGCTTCTGTGCCAGCTGCGCAGAACATGGGCCGTCGGCGGCGCAGAGGGCTGTGGCGCCGACGGCGCTGGCATTGGCGGTACTACCTGCGTGGGCACTGTCTGGACTACCGGGTTGTTGCTGGCGAACGCCTGATTGACGACTGCCGTCAGATTTTTTCGGGCATTTGCGGGAGGCGTGTAAGCGGGCAAGGGTATAGCCTGGGGAGTAGCCCGAGGAATCACCCGTTCTGGCGCTACAGATTGTGGTACTGGGGCTTGCGGCGTTGGCCTTTGTGCGACCTGGACAATCTGCGGGGTCGGGACATTGGGACTGAGAGCGCTGGGGACTACCTGGATATGTACCCGGGAAGTCCCCTGATTGAGCATTCCCAGAGCATTGGCGGCACCCGCCGACAAATCCATGATACGACTGTCTACGAAGGGTCCTCGATCATCTACCAGTACCACGATGCTGCGACCATTTTCAAGATTGGTCACCCGCACGCAGGAAGGCAGGGGTAAGGTGCGACTCGCGGCGGACAGTTGCCGGGCATGGAAGGCCGTGCCCATGGCGGTTGTGTCGCTGGAAGATTGACGATCATACCAGGAGGCGACGCCGTTTTCAGAAAATCCCGAGGCGTTGTGCATCGGGTGATACCACTGTCCGTCAATTTCATAGGGCTGATTATAGGCAGCATTCAAGTCAGGAGACGGAGCGTAACAGGACTGCCCGGTTGAATAGGCGGAACTGGCCAAGGCGGATCCATAGCCGTTGCCTGAAGAAGCATGCATCTGGCCGGGCATGCTGGCACAGCCAGCCAGAGCCGCAACAGCCAAGGTAAAACTCCCTAATCGGAACAACGGGAATGCCTGTTTCAAGCGCATGAAAATGCATGACCTCTATAGTGTCGTTTCTGCCATTCTAGGGCAGAGTCTTCAGAAAGTTCAAGTTTGGCATTGGGTTGCCAAGCTTTTCTCATGTTCATATAGAACAGTATTTCAAATCCTGCCGTATTCCCGGAACTTTTTATCGGTACCGCCGTCTGATTCATGTTAAAACTCCATCAGAGTTCACTATGAATACTTTTACCAGCAGACAGTGCCCCAGTCATGGCTGAGACTTCCGTTAAAATATTACCCTCGGGTCGGGCGCGCTGGTTGATTATTATTCTTCTGCTCGGTTTTGCAGCCGTACTTGCCCGGGATTTGCGTTTGCAGCTATTGGAGCACCAAACCTTAAGATCTCAGGGGCGCATGCGTTATTTGCGGACCTTACCGCTGCCCAGTGAGCGTGGCGTAATCACCGCCCGAAATGGTGAACCGTTAGCGGTCAATGTCAAAGCCGTCACCATCTGGGCTGACCCGGCCATTCTGGATAAACATCAAAATCATTGGGGCGCCATTGCTCAGGTATTACATCTGAGTCCTGCCAGTTTTGCCGAAAGGGTTGCCGGGGGTGGGGCAGATTATGCCTATATTCTCCGGCAGATTCCCCCCGCATTGGGAAAAAAGCTGGATGCACTGCAGGTTCCGGGTATTTATGTGCAAAACACCAGCCGCAGTTATTATCCGCTGGGTGCCGTCACTGCCCCCCTGTTAGGTATGGTCAACCTCCAGCATCAGGGAGGGACCGGACTGGAGCTGGGCTACAATCAGTGGTTGGCGGCTTACCCCGGCAAAGAAAAGGTTCTGGAAGATGGTCACGGACAGATTGTCCATGTCGATAAAATTTTGCGCCTTCCTCGCGCCGGACATGCCCTGCAGCTCACCATCAATCCACAAATCCAGTATTGGGCCTATATGACTTTGCTGGCTGCCCAGCGTCATTTCGGGGCAAGTAACGGTTCGGCGGTAGTCATGGATGTGCGTACCGGACAGGTGCTCGCGATGGCCAGTGTTCCCAGTTGCAATCCCAATAATATCGGGAGTTGCAGCAATCCCATGGATTATGTGGATAACGCCGTCCATCAGGCTTTTGAGCCGGGATCGGTCATTAAACCTTTTGCCATTGCCGCCGCACTGGCTACGCATAGTGTGCGCCCAACGGCCCGTTTCAACGTGTCTCATCCCCTCTGGGTGGGGGGGTATCCGATTACCGATGACGTTACCCATCACATTTTGAATATTGAGCACATTCTCAAGTATTCCAGTTGTATTGGCACCGCCAAAATAGCCCTGAAGACGCCGCGTCGAGACATATATGCCATGTATCGGGCGGTGGGTTTTGGCGATGTTCCCCAAGTCGCTTTACCAGGGACGACTTCAGGCGTTTTGCCCGCCTGGGAAGGTTGGGGAAAAGCACGTCACGCGACAATTTCCATTGGTTATGGAATATCTGTGACTACCCTGCAATTGGCAGATGCTTATGCGGCCATCGCCAACGGGGGCTATCATATTCGTCCCGTTCTGGTAAAAGGGGAGCCGTTAGTCAAACGTCGGGTCATGCCTTTTTGGGTAGCCAACGACTTGCGACGCTGGTTACGCAGTGTGGCAGAGCCCAATGGCACTGGTATTCTTGCGGCGATTCCCGGTTATGCAGTAGCAGGCAAAACCGGTACGGCAGATTTAGCCAACGGCAAGGATGGTTTTTTTCATCATCGCACCAACGCGACTTTTGTGGGCTTTGCCCCGGGACGTGATCCGCGACTGGTGATGGCGGTAACTCTGCGCGACAGCGATAAATTCTGGAATTTCGGGGGGGTCGAGGCGGCCCCGGTATTCCGGGTAACCATGGAGCATGCGTTGGAACAACTGGATATTGGTCCGGAATGGTGCGGCAAATCGGTGTGCCGTCTGCGGGCGCCGGATATTACCACAGCACAGGCGGAAATCTGGTCGGAGGGCGGCGGAAACTAAGTGCCCTGCTCTTTGGCCAGCTTATGTAATTCGTCCACCCAGTTTTGCAATTTACGTAAATCGTTTCTGATCAGAATTCCCATGATTAGACAGGAAAATATCAGGACCCCCAACGCTGTCCACCATAAAAATGTGGGCATCCCAAAAATCAGGTTGACCAGAAACACTCCGGCAACTGGACCAAAAAGAAATACCGAAAGTAGCCATTCGCGCTGCAATACTTCGCGAATGGCCGATTTCCGCAAAATTTCCGGATGCAAGGCAATATTGGCATCAGCCAGACGTACCGCCACAATGTGTCCCTGCCGGACCAGCAAATCTGCATCGGTTCCGCTCGGTAGCGGCACCATGCTTTGGCAAATGAGTGGCGTGACAGGAACGCCTTCTTCCTGCGGATGAAACTGATAACTGCGAATGCTGCCCTCGCCCGAACTGAGAATGATGCCCGGCAGGGCGAGAGAGTGCTTTTCGAGGGTTCTTCCACCCTCAAGATGCCCGCCGATATGTTCTATGGCAGGCATTGCGGACGGATTATCCATCGGTGCTACAGACATAAGTCTAGCGCGGTGTGCAGGTGTAACCCGCTGGGCAGGCCGGAGGCTGTTGATACTGGGGTGCTGTTGGATTGCACACATACCCTGCCGGACAGGGGACACTGCCCTGGGGGGCTGCGTAATAGCCGGGTTGCGGGGCCGGGGCTTGTTCTTGCTGCTTGGAAAGGCCATAACCTGCCAATCCCCCTAGACCTGCGCCGATCGCAGCACCCGCCAGTGGTGAACCGGTCTGGTTGCCAATGACCGCGCCAGCTACGGCACCGAGCAGAGAACCACCGGCTGTATTGGCCGTCGTACCATTGCTGGCATAAGGATTATTTGCACAGCCCGCCAGTATCAACGGGAAAGCAGCAGCTATCAACCATTTAGCAGTTTTCATGAGTGTTCAGCTCCTCTAAGCGTTTAATCATAATAGGCCAAGCCAGCATTATGGGACAAAATTACAGGGTTATGCCACTGTAGCCAAGTGCCTACAGCAGAAGTGTGGTGAAAAGCGAGGCATGGCAGATAGAGCATTGTTCCCCGGAAATTTCGGGTATATTGTACATCAAACGATCATTCTGATTAATGTCTGCTGTTTTTGGAGGAAATTTATGTCTTTTTCGTCACGCCTTGCGACGGTGTCTGTGGTCTTGGCTCTGGGGCTGAGCGGTTGTACGGCCAGTTGGGCCCCGCAAGTCAATCCGGTGCCTTATTATACGTATTATCCGGCTTCACTGGCGGTGGTCACGGCGGCTGCAGAAAAGGCCTTGCCCCAGGCAGGCATGCAATTTACCGGAGCTAAACAAATCAGCCCGACCACCGTGGAAGTCCATGGCTATGATTCTGAGGGTAATGCTGTTCTTATTAATCTCACATCCAAGGGTGCTGCAGTGACCAAATTTTCAGCACGCATTGGCCTCTATGGGCATCTTCAGGAAGTTCAGCAAATAGAACACTGGATGGGGCGTTATGTAGGGCAGGCTATTAGCAAGCCATAATATACGGTTAACGGACAAATTTACCGAGATAAAGCAGGTAAAAAGCAAAGTTGCCACTAAGGCGCTGATTAACGCCAGGCCTTGGTAGGCTATACGAATGATTATGCTTGTAGTATATTGCAAAAAAATTAGTTTTAACTGATTGATGTCGCGAATGGAATCATGAATTTATGAATGACGCTCCCATAGAAAAAAAGGTTATTATTGCGGGGCATGTTGGTTCTGGTAAAACGACCGCCCTACAATCCATTTTCGGTGAAAACATGCTGAGTACGGATGCCAAGTACTCAGATGCGCTGCCTTCGGAAAAGAAAAAAACTACCACGGTGGCTATGGATTATGGGGTGATTACCTGCCCAAAAACTGATTATCGCTTGCATATATACGCCATTCCCGGGCAGGAACGGTTTCAGTTTATGTGGGAAATTCTAGGCAAAAATACCGACGGGCTGGTTGTCCTGGTGGACGCCAAACGTCCTAATCCCATCGCTGCAATTCACCTCTATCTGGACAAGATCCTGCCTTATCTGAATCGGGCCGTTGTCGTCGTAGCCCTTAATAAGCTGTCTTTGGATGAGCGAGACATTCTTAAAATGCCGCCCTACTTGCGACATGGTGATCTTCGCTTGCGCCTGACGACTACGGATGCGCAAGACCCTGATGAGGTTTTTGCACTTTTGCGTATGCTGCTGGATGAAATGGTGTTGGCAGCCACCCTGCAAAGCTGAATTTTATAGTCCGTTATTCTACTTTTGTATATAAGCGACCGTTTCCTGTGCAGGCATTGGTCGGGCAATGTGGTAACCCTGACCACGATCCGCTCCGCTGGTCTGCAAAAGTTGCAGGGTGATTTCATCTTCAATCCCCTCGGCGGTCACGGAAACACCCAAGGCATGCGCCATTTGTATCATGGCGCGGACCATATCCTGATGACGCTGGCTGCGTGTCATGGGAATAACAAAAGTATGGTCAATCTTGATCTGGTTACATCCAAGTTCAAGCAGATATTGCAGGGCCGCAGGACCAGTCCCGAAGTCGTCCAGTGCAAATCTCACCCCCAGGCTCTGACAGTCCTGGATTAATCGTGAGGTTTTGCCAATGTCCCGTAAGGCAATTCTTTCGACGAGTTCCAGGCAGACCCGTTCTGGAAGTAGTGCCGGGCACGTGTTCAGATTCGCGCGCAGTTCTTCGCAAAGTCGATGATTCTCAATCTGGCGGGCGGACAGGTTGATTTGAATGTCGAGCAGGAAACCCTGTTCTGCCCATTGATTTCCCTGTCGGCAAGCTTCCTGAGTGACCCAGGCACCAATCCGCTGCATGGCCGGAGAGTTTTCGGCAATATCCATGAAACTGGCGGGCAGTAGCAGGCCCCTTTCGGGATGCTGCCAACGAATCAGTGCTTCTGCAGCGACACACTGACCCGTATGCAAGTCGATGATGGGTTGCCAGTATAAAACAAACTCTTTCTGTTTTAATGCGCGCTCCAGCTCGCCGCGCAAGCGTTGTGCGCTGCGGCGGCGTTCGTCATCGTCATGATCATAATAAACCCAGCAGTTGCCTCCCTGGCTTTTGGCTCGGTAGACCGCCTGATCGGCGTGATGAATAAGCTCCAGGACGGGAACTTCATCATGTGGATAAGTAGTGACTCCGGCACTGGCAGTGATGCGGATTTGCTGGTGATCAACACCCATACGAATATTCAGGGCAATCAGCACGCGTTGTAAAATATCTTCCAGATCCCGACGACTGTGCAGATTTTCGAGGAGTAATAGAAATTCATCCCCGGCCAGGCGAACAATAGTGTCACTGGCGCGCAATACGTCTTGAAGACGCGTCACGATTTCGCGCAAGAGCCGGTCTCCAGCCTGGTGCCCCAGGTTGTCATTAACTTCCTTGAAGCCGTCAATATCCAGCAGGACCAGGGCCAAAGTGCGCTGGTCACGTTGTGCACGGGCACAGGCGGTTTGGAGTCTTTCCTCCAGTTGATAGCGGTTGGGGACGCCCGTGAGCGCATCCCGAGTGGCAATATGCTCCAGGTGCAGCTCCATGCCCATGCGGTACCATGCTGCGCCAAGCATGTCGGCAAGCAGTTGGGCGAGCTGCAACTGCGCTTCGGTGATTACTGGAATATTGGCGGTAAACCAGGAAATGGCAAGAATGCCATTGCTTCCTTCGGGACCATGCACCGGGATGACCAGACTGGCTTTTAATCCAGTAGCGATATATTCAGGCATGGCCGAGGAGTCTGCAGGATAATTGTCTACAAATACTGCCTGATCCAGTTGAATGGCCCGGCCACTGATGCCCTGATTATCGGGAAAAACATGGCTGGCTAACTCCGCATAAGCGGACGGCAAGCCATGAAAAAATAAATAACGTAAATTATTTCCTTCACGAACAATGAAGGCGGCCCCTTCGGCCTGCAATTGTTCCGCAGCCAGTGCTGCAGTTTCTTCAAAGAAAGCGCCGAAATCGTAAATCCGCGTGAGATGTTGCAGGCGACTGATGATAGATTCCTGATTCATGGCGTCCGTTTTAAGGCTGTTCATTTGGATAATCTCACTTAATTTAATTAGTCTAATTTTGTTTTTTTGCATGAGCACAAAAAAACGGCGGTTTCCCGCCGTATAGTACTTATTCCTAAAGTTTTACCAGATAGCTTCAGTCACCCGTCACCGGACGCCGTTCACCATCACCATAGAAAGCATAGGCTTCTTCACCATGAATGGCATCATCACCAATCATCAGCTCTTCTTCAGACATGCGCAGCGGTACCACCAGGCTGATCAGCTTCAGAAGAATATAAGTGACGACGATATTCAGGGCGATGATAAATGCTGCGCCAATAATCTGCAGCCAGACCTGATGCCAGTTACCGTCAGTAAGGGCACCTCCTGGGTTGCTGAGTCCGTATGCTTTACAGCCTTCCTTGGTGGCGAGCAAGCCCACCATAATGCCGCCCAGTACCCCGGCTACAGCGTGGGTGTGGAATACGCCGAGCGTGTCATCCACTTTACGGAACAGTGCGGTTTTACCGACAATATTCATACTGATCCAGGGGATAATGCCGGAAGCGATGCCAATGGCAATAGCACCATATCCGTCTACCACACCAGCGGCCGGGGTAATTGCGACCAGTCCGGTAATCATCCCTTGAACGGCGCCAATTACTGCTGGTTTTTTGAAGTAAAAAATATCCATGACCGTCCATGTCAACACACTCATGGCAGTAGCTACGTTGGTATTGAGGACGGCAGCACCGGCATCGCGGCTGGCAGCATAAGGATCGCCGCCGTTAAAGCCGTTCCAGCCGAGCCAGAGAATACCGGCACCAACCAGCATCAACAGCACGTTGTTGGGCTGGAAGTTTTCACGATCCCGGGCAAGACGGGGACCAATCACTGCCGCACCGACAAATCCGGCAATACCTGCAGACAAATGGATGACGTATCCACCGGAATAGTCGATAACACCCATCGTTGAGAGGAAGCCGCCACCCCAAAGACTGAAGGCGCCAACCGTGTAGGAGAAAGTCAGCCACAGGGGCACAAAAATCATCCAGGCCTTGAAACTCATGCGGCCCAAAAAGGCCCCCGCCATGATGACCAAGGTAATTGCAGCGAAGACAAACTGAAAATACACCATCGTCGCCATCGGCATGGCCGCAGTAGAGCCGCTGGTCGGGAAGACCGTTTGCATGAGTTCATCATTCATACTGGCTATGGGCCCCGGAATACCGACAAACGAGAACCATTGGTGGCCGAAGGCCATATTGTAGCCCCAGAGGAGCCAGGCGATCATTACCGCAGCAAAAGCATAAAAGGCCATGAAAGCAGAGTTGACAGCCCATTTCTTTTTGACAATGCCCGCGTAAAGTACCACGAGCCCCGGAACACTTTGCATTCCGACGATAGTTGCGGCAGTGAGCTGCCACGCATTATCGCCCGTATTCAGCCAAGCTACTGACATGAGGTGATTCCCCCTTTTAACAATTTAAGAGCGGTTGTAGGACGGTTTAAATTTAAAGTGCGTCGTTACCGGTTTCACCGGTACGGATACGGATGGCATCCAGAACTTCCGAAACAAAGATTTTGCCGTCACCGATTTTTCCGGTTCGGGCGCCTTTTTCGATGGCTTCGATGGCCTGATCGACGGCATCATCACTGATGACCGTTTCGATTTTGACCTTGGGAAGAAAATCCACGACGTATTCAGCACCACGGTAGAGTTCAGTGTGACCTTTCTGGCGCCCGAAGCCTTTGACTTCGGTGACGGTCAGGCCCTGAATCCCCACCGCCGATAAGGCCTCGCGGACATCATCGAGTTTGAAGGGTTTAACAATGGCAGTAATCAATTTCATGACGTTACCTCTTGCACAGGGTTGGAACATCCTGGGGGGTAATCCCCCCCCCAGGGGTTAGAACATAAAGCCGGTCTCGACCATGCCACGGATCTGGCTTTTGGCGAGCCCGGAGGTACCCGCGAAACCAGTACCGCTGGCCATGCTGGCCTTGACATAAGAAAGTTCAGCGCGGGCAAAAAAGCCGCCATCCTGATAGGTGGGTGTGGCCGTCAGAGACCAGGCGTGAGATCCTGCCCCAAAGCCTGTCAGATTGGCCGATCCATCCGTGGCGCTTCCCGAGTTGCTGATATATTCGACGCGACCAGCCAGGGAAATTTTGTCCGTCAGGCTGTAGTTTGCGAGGATGGCGCCCCCCAGGGTGCTGGTGGTTTTGCTGCCTGCACCCAAGGCCTGGATGGCACTGGCAGGAACGCTGGTGTATTGCATATACGGGGTAACGACAAGATTACCTCCGCTGTAGGTGTATCCGGCATCAACAATGGCCTCATTATTTTGCAAAGGCGTGGTGGCAATGCTGGAGTAGGCGTAATCCGTATGGCCCAGATTCCCGCCACCCTGGACGAAGAGCGTGTTCTGCTTGTCCAGCGCCCAGCTGACCATGCCGCTCATCCAGTTGAAACGATTGGAGTAGAATCCGTCATTCCAGGAGACGGCAGCGGTAATGGGTCCCGCACTATAGTTGAGTTGGATACCCTTATTGACGGCATTTTCCTGGCCCCAGAGCAGGCCCCGCGCAATATTCCAGTTCTGATAGCTGAAGGTATATTCCGCACCAATCAAGGTGAAAAGTTTGCCGATTTGGACGTTAAAATGATCATTCGGGGCAATTTCAATATAACCCGTGGGCAGAGCGCCAAAAGTGTCCTGGGTAAACGTCCCGGTAGAAGCATAATTGGCACCAAGGGTCATGACGTTATAGGCGCCGGCCTGGACGGCAAATTGCACGAGGCCGGAATTTTTGGAGATCATGACCATACCATTGCTGATATCGGCAGAGGCGGATTTGCTGCCCGGATTACTGGAACTGGGAAACTTGTTGTCCTGCCATACCCCATAGCCACTGGCTACACCTTGAACATTCAGGGTACCCAAAGGACCGGCATTGAAGGTCAGCGGGCTGGGCAGAGCCAGGGGGTCTGCCTCGGCGTTGTCCATGGCGAAGGGCGAAACAGCCAGCATCGCCAGGAAAATGGGGTGATATCGACTGCTTAATGTTTTTTTGCTGTTTTTCATTGAAGTAACGCTCCCTGTCAGTGTAGTTGCAGAAAGCGTTTAGCAAATTCAATGCCATGAAAAAAACATTTAAAAAACAAATAGATTATTAAATTTAACGACGGAGTAAGTTGTCATGCGCACCAATATGGTGCGCATTGCATCAAAATGATGCGCTACGGTTCGTCATCCGGTCGGGGTTGTGGCACCGTCAAGGTCTGATCTTCAATATCCAGATGGACGTCATAACCCCAAAGCTCCTGTATATATCCCAGAGTCTTTTGGGCTTCTTCAAGATCCAGGGCTTGCTGGTCCATTTGTTTCAGACGTAACTGCCGATCTCCCCAGCGGTCTACAGAGATGACCTGAATGTCCGGAGGGCGGCTACTGTCGGCAATTTGCTGGGCGAGTGCTTCGCGCAGGTGTTGGTAGCCCGCATCATCATGGATGGCGCTGACCCGGTAGGTCGCTTCATCTACCGCATTGTGCAGGGAGAACAGATGTAAATCCCGCATTACCTTGGGAGAAAGATATTGCAGAACAAAGCTCTCATCCCGAAATTCGCGCATGGCAAAGTGAATGTGTTGCAGCCAGTCCGGGTCGCCGGCAAAACTGAACCAGCGCCGATCTTCCTCTGTAGGCGCCACGCAGATCCGTTTGATGTCCTGAAATATGGCAAAACCCAGCGCATAGGGATTAAGACCACTATAACGGCGGTCATCAAAATCGGGCTGCATGACTACCGCCGTATGGCTGGCGTAAAATTCCAGCAGCGTGCCATCCGTCAGTAAACCTTTGGCGTGGAGGCTGTGCATGATGTGATAGTGGACAAAGCAGGCAAAGCCCTCATTCATGATTTTGGTCTGGCCCTGCGGGTAAAGATACTGGGTGATTTTGCGGACAATGCGCAAAATTTCCCGTTTCCAGCCTTCCAGATGCGGTGCATTTTTTTCAATGAAATAGAGCAGGTTTTCTTGTGGTTCAGAGGGGAAAATGTCCGGGGAATGGGTGCTGGGAGTGTGTGCAGGGGGCAGGGTTCGCCATATTTCCAGAACCTGCTGCTCCAGATAACGTTCGCGTTCCTGCCAGCGCTGTTCTTCTTCCCGCGCCGAAAGCTGTCGCGGGCGGCGCGCCCGGTCAATGCCGTTGCGACTGATGGCATGGGCAGCGTCGAGGACATCGGTCACCGCATCCATCCCGAAGCGTTCTTCGCATTGGGCAATATAGCGTTGGGCGAAAGCCAGATAATCGATAATCCCTTCGGCGTCTGTCCATTGCCGGAAAAAGGCATTGTTTTTGAAAAAGGCGTTATGTCCAAAAGCGGCATGGGCAATGACCAGAGTCTGCATGGTCATGGTGTTTTCTTCCATGAGATAACTGATGCAGGGATCACTGTTGATGACCAGTTCATAGGCCAGACCCATTTCACCGCGCCGGTACTGACCCGACTCAATGGCGCGCTGTTTGCCAAAAGACCAGTGCGCGTAATAGACCGGCAGGCCGATGGAGGCGTAGGCATCGAGCATCTGCTCGGCGCTGATGACTTCCAACTGATTGGGATAGGTGTCCAGATGGAGTTCTTCTGCAGCTATGACGGCAATGGCTTCCGTGACCGCATCCAGGCGTGGAAAAGTCCAATCATTATCCGTAAACAGGAACTTAGACATGGCTGGGGATCTCCTCGCTGGAAAACAGGGTGCGGAAGAGTGGGTAAATATCTTCCTGGGCGCTGGCTCTGGCGGTAATCAGCTCGGGATAATCTTCCGCAATGCCATCATAAAGTTGCAAAAGATCACTTTCGTTTTCGCGGTTGACCTCCAGGTAAAAGAGATTGCGCAGGCGCGGTAAAAGCTGATGCAGGTGTTCAGCCACGACCGTATTATCGGCAAAATAGTTGTCACCATCGGAAACCTGCGCGACGTAGACATTCCAGCGGTCAGGCGGAAAACGTTTGGTCATGATGTCTTCAGTGAGCATAATGGCCGGCGAAACCAGGGTGCCACCACCCTCACGGGCACCAAAAAAGGCCTGTTCAGTACATTCTGTTGCCGTACTGTGATGTTTGATGAAAACAATTTGTACGGCCTGATAATGGCGATGCAGAAAAAGGTAGAGCAGCAGGAAAAAACGCTTGGCCAGATCTTTTTCCTTTTCTCCCATACTGCCCGAAACATCCATGACACAAAACATGACCGCATTGGTGATGGGATGGGGTTGCTGGTCAATATGGGCAAAGCGCAGGTCGGCTTCATCGATAAAAGGAATCGCCTTGATTTTGCGCGCCAGGATGGAAATCTGCTCGTCCAGAATTTTCAGACGTTCCTGCTCCAGGGAAACATCTTCCTTGCGGGCAATGCGTGTGCTGATTTCCTCCTGCAGTTTGCTGCGGGCTTCTTCAAGCTCCTGAAGCTCGCGGCGTTTGCCAGCCCGCAGAGCCAGACGGCGTGCCCGGGCAGCGCGCATGGTGCGACCGACATGCATGCGTGAGGGGCTGCCGTCCTTGATAAATCCGGCACGACGCCATTGTTCCGCCTGGACATCGCCCTGCGCGGTTTTGCGTAAATTGGGTAAAGCCAGCCCATCAAAAAGCAAATCCAGAAACTCATCGGCGGACAGGACGATGGCGACTTCGTCATCGCCCAGACCATCGGGAGAACCTTCACGGCCCTGACCGGCACCACCGCCTTCGGGTTTGTTGATTTCGTCGCCACGCTGATATTCCTTGTTACCAGGCAAGACTCTTTCCCAGGAGGAATCGCTGAAATCCCGGCGGAAGTTGGGTTCGTGCAAATCGCGGGTAGGGATGGAAATGGGTTGATCGGCATTTGCCAGATCTTCAATGGAGCCGGAGCGCGCCATTTTTTCCACAGCGCTCTTCAGGCGGGCGCGCACTCTTCTCTGGAGGCGCTCCTGATTACTGGTGGATCGGGTTCCGGAACTACGCCGGTCGATAATCGTACTCATGGCAGGCTCCTCGGAAAACCAGGTCTTTTCCGGATGATGACGCAAGAGAATGATTGCGGGATGCTCCCGTTACAGGTTGAGCAGAGCACGCTCGATGTTTCCAGTTTACGCGCGTAGGTCGTTCTGGAAAACAGGCAGCAGCCTGCAAATCGTGTTCTGATCAGCCCGCCCGGGGACCTGCTCCGGGCCTTGCAGCGGCCCGACACAGGTCCATTTTCGGGTTACTCGTAAACCTGTTCACCATGCTGGGTGATGTCCAGCCCTTCCCTTTCCTGCTCTTCTTTCACGCGCAAGCCGAGGGTCCAGTCGATGGCTTTCAGAATGATGAAGCTGACGATGGCGTCATAGACAATTGTGACGCCCACTCCGGTAGCCTGGATCAGCAACTGTCCGGTATTGCCTTCCAGCACGCCCGCAGTGCCGCCGATAGCTTTGACGGCAAACACCCCGGTGAGCAGCGCGCCGACAATACCACCCATAGCGTGGACCCCGAAGGCATCCAGGGAGTCATCGTAACCCATCCAGTTTTTCAGGTAGACAGAGGCCCAGAAACAAATGACGCCCGCCGCAATACCTATCCACAATGCGCCCATGGGACCCACAAAACCCGAAGCCGGGGTAATGGCTACCAGCCCTGCGACAGCTCCCGAAGTCATGCCCAATACCGTAGGTTTACCCCGTGCCACCCACTCTGCAAACATCCAGGCCAGAGCTGCGACCGCAGTAGCAATCTGTGTAACCGCCAGCGCCATGCCTGCCCGATCACTGGCCGCGACCGCAGACCCGGCATTGAATCCAAACCAGCCTACCCAAAGCAATGAAGCACCTATCAGGGTGTACATGAGATTATTGGGGTGCATAGCATCATGCTTGTAGCCGACCCGCTTGCCCATGACCAGCGCCGCTACGAGGCCCGCTACCCCGGCATTGATGTGCACCACGGTACCGCCCGCGTAGTCGAGGACGCCATCGGCGCCCAGCCAGCCGCCGGGTCCCCAGACCATGTGGGCGATGGGCGCATAGACCAGCAGGGACCACAGACCGGTAAACCAGAGCAGTGCCGAAAATTTCATGCGCTCTGCGAAGGCACCCACAATCAGTGCCGGGGTGATGATGGCAAAAGTCATCTGGAAGGTCATGTACACGGATTCCGGAATGGTGGGCGCCAGACTGCTCACCGAATCCAGCCCCAGGCCGTTGAGGAACAGGCGACTCATGCCCCCCATAAAGGCATTACCGGTGGTGAAAGACAGGCTGTATCCCAGCATCATCCACAATACCGAAATCAGCGCTGTGACCGCGAAACTCTGGGCAGCTGTTGCCAGCACATTTTTTTTGCGGACCATGCCTGCATAAAACAACGCCAGACCCGGCACGGTCATGAGCAGCACCAGTGCCGTAGAGGTCAGCATCCAGGCAGTATCCCCACTATTGAAACTGGGCGTGCTGGTGCCTGCCTCTGCCAGCGGACTCCCCAGGAGGGTGAGGGCACCCATCCATGCCGTTCCTCGAAATACGTATTGCCTTGCTCCCTTCTTCATCATATCGCTCCTTGTTTTCCATCGTTTCTGAGGCTGAATGCCCCGTGTGTGCAATTTGGTTTAGCAAAAACCATGCAAGCCATTAAAAACAACGAATAGAGGTATTTTGAGCCGGAAGAGAGAGCGAATCATCGAAACTATGCACCAATATGGTGCATAGTTTTCAGGGTAAAATAATGCCCGCATACGCGGGCAAAGATCAGAACTGGATAGAACCCGAATTTCAGTGGTGTTTACGATAGCGCATATACCAGTCCACCAGCAGGCGGACCTGTTTTTCCGTGTAGCCTTTTCGGGTCATGCGCGCGACAAAATCCTGATGTTTCCGCTCGTCTTCGGAAGAACTTTTTTTACCGAAGGAAATCACCGGCAAGAGGTCTTCGGTATTGGCAAACATTTTCTTTTCGATAACCGCGCGCAGTTTTTCATAGCTGGTCCAGGAAGGGCTGATCCCATCATTGGAAGCTTTTACCCGCAGGACAAAATTGACCACTTCATTGCGGAAGTCCTTGGGATTGGCAATACCCGCCGGTTTCTCGATTTTTTCCAGTTCTTCGTTCAGAAGGCCGCGATCCATGAGTTGGCCGGTGTCGGGGTCACGGAATTCTGTATCCTGGAGCCAGAAGTCAGCATATTGAATGTAACGATCAAAAAGATTCTGACCGTAATCCCCATAACTTTCGAGATAGGCTTTCTGGATTTCCAGACCCAGAAATTCGGCATAGCGGGGCGCCAGTTCGGTTTTCAGAAAAGCCAGATAATGGGATTCGGTGTCTGCCGGGAACTGTTCGGCACGAATTTGCGTTTCCAGCACGTGCAGGAGATGAACGGGATTGGCAGCCACTTCGTCACTGTCAAAATTGAAGGTACGCGACATGATTTTGTAGGCAAAACGGGTAGAAATGCCATCCATGCCTTCATCCACGCCAGCAGCATCCCGATATTCCTGCAGGCTTTTGGCCTTGGGATCCTTGTCTTTCAAGGATTTGCCGTCGTAGATTTCCATTTTGGACCAGAGACTGCTGTTGCCCGGCTCCTTGAGACGGCTGAGCACTGAAAAACGCGCCAGCATGTCCATGGTGTCGGGTGCGCAAGGCGCGTCACTGAGGGCGCTGCTTTCCAGCAGTTTATGGTAGATGCGGGTTTCTTCCGTGACTCGCAGACAGTAGGGCACCTTGACAATATATACCCGGTCGAGAAAGGCCTCATTCCGCTTGTTGTTGCGGAAAGCGGACCATTCCGATTCGTTGCTGTGGGCCAGGATGATACCCTGAAAAGGCATGGCACCAAATCCCTCGGTACCATTATAGGTGCCCTCCTGGGTGGCCGTCAGCAGCGGATGCAGCATCTTGATCGGTGCCTTGAACATTTCCACGAATTCGAGAACACCCTGGGTGGCGACATTCAGGCCACCCGCGTAGGAGTAGGCATCGGGATCATCCTGGGAAAAATCTTCCAGTTTGCGAATGTCCACTTTGCCCACCAGGCTGGATATATCCTGATTATTCTCGTCACCGGGCTCCACCTTGGTAATGCCGATTTGATGCAACTGCGATGGCATCAGGCGCTGCACCTTGAATTTACGGATGTCTCCGCCAAATTCGCGCAAGCGTTTGGCCGCCCAGGGGGACATCACGCCATTCAGGGCACGACGGGGAATACCAAAACGATCCTCCAGTATGGGGCCATCTTCATCCCGATCAAACAAACCCAAAGGCGATTCGAAAAGCGGCGAAACTTTGCCGTTGGCGGCCAGACAGTAAATGGGATGCTGCTCCATCAGGGTCTTCAAACGCTCGGCCAAAGAAGATTTGGCAGCCCCAACCGGACCCAGCAGGTAGAGAATCTGCTTGCGTTCTTCCAGTCCCTGCGCGGCATGACGGAAATAGGCCACCAGATTTTCGACGACATCTTCAATGCCGTAAAAATCCTTGAAAGCCGGGTAGGTGAGCAACTTTCGATTCATGAATATCCGCGACAGTCGGGGGTCCGCCTGAGTGTCGATCACCTGCGGCTCGCCGATGGCGGCCAGCATCCGTTCTGCAGCGCTGGCATAGGCTATGGGTTCACGGGCACAGAGATCCAGATAAGCGTCCAGTGAAAGGGTGACTTCCTGCTGTTGCAGAAAACGCTCCTGATAACGGTCGAATAACGCCATTTGCCACTCCTTGCGGCGAAGCCGCGATGGTTTACAGCCTGAATCCTTTGGACATGGACGCGACCTTAGGGTTCAGGTGTTGAAGGATGTTTTTTGTTAAGCATTTCCTGTGCCAAAGTGCGGGCAGTTCTGGTCTTTCCCCCGATAAGGCCTGCTGTGTATTCCTGCACTGTGTACTGACAAATTGTTCGTAGGTGGTGCGCTCTATGCACAATTATGGTGCATGGCGGCTGGTTGCGCCAGTCCGCATCCCGACCGGAAAGATGCTGTCCGGAAATGCTTCACAAAATATTGACCGGCTGTTTATCATTGAATTATATGGGTATTTGGCTATGCGCCTGAGCTTTGAACAAAAAAAAAGGGCGGGAGGACCGCCCTGGAAGCCACTTGAGGAGGAGTGATCAGATGACCATGATCAGGATATGTTCAGCAGGAAGCGTGCCATCTTTTTTGCGAAATGCCGATTCCCGCTTTTGGGTGAGTAGATTCTTTGAAGCATAAAAGGTGTTGAGGATCTGGCACGCCCCTTGCTGCACTATCCATGGGTCATGATCTGATCAATTTGCACATGGACGCCACGAGCGACCTGTTGGGGGTGAGTCATGAATCGCTTCGAGCATTTTCGCGAGGTACGTAAGGATCTTGCCGCACTGCTTGGGGGCGTCGTTGATGCCCTCGCCAGTCCTGCATTGTTGCAGCAGCATGCGGATGAACAACGGAAAAAGCTGAGTTGTCTCATTAATCGCCACCCTTTTCTGGATTTGTGCTACCTCCTGGATGCGGAGGGTCGGCAAATTGGGGATAATGTGGCTGCTTCCCGACGCCGTGCTGCTGGTAAAGAGGATGGGGATGGCGTGGATCGCAGCCATCGACCTTATTACCGTCTGGCCCTCAATGCGTTGTCTCCAGTCCTGACCGAACCCTATTTATCTTCGGCCAATGGTCATATTTGTGTGACGGCTGCAGCGCCTATTCGTGATGAAAAGGGGCAACTGCTGGGCATGCTGGTGGCTGATAGCGAGCTGGATAGAGCCCTCGCCCTGCTCGAAGAAGATGATATCCGGCGGGGCTTCGAACCCTATTTCAAGGCCATTTATACCCTGTTTTCGACTGGCCTGCTGGCAGTCAGCGCCGCTCTGGGTTTTCATGCGCTCGTCAGCCTGAAACAGGTCTGGTCGGCTGTTGCCGCGCCAGGGGACTTTACGGCGCCCTTTCAGGCGACCATTTTGTTTACCCTGGCGCTGGCCGTATTTGATCTGTCCAAAACCATTTTTGAAGAGGAAGTCCTGCTGCGCAAAGATATTCGTCGTCATAGTACTACGCGACGCACTTTGACCCGATTCATTGCGGCCATCCTGATTGCGGTGTCCATCGAAGGCCTGATGCTGGTGTTCAAATTTGCTCTGGATGCCCCCCAGAATCTCTGGTTGGCTGAACTGCTGCTGGTAGCTGCTGCATTGCTGCTGGTGGCTCTGGGCGTATATGTATATTTGGGTGGACAGGCAGAAGTGCTCCTGTCACAGCATCGTGATCAGCGTCACGATGCGGGTTAGGACCCCGGTTTTGGGGATCTGCTCATGCGCAGATCCAGAGTATGCGGATAATCCGGCTGTTCTTCATCATAGGGTGCTTGCCAGGGGTATTCACCGCTGCCTCTGGCGACGAAACGCCCCTCACTGGGGAGCGCCGTACCTCCCATGATAGAGGGTGCAGAAGGCGTCGGTTCGGGTTGGCTGTGACCGGTCGTGGTAAAACGGGATTGGCGCCGGGCCTCGGCTTCCCAGGCATTGACGGGGAATACTTCCGAATTGCGTCCACCCGGATGCATGACATGGTAGGTACAGCCGCCGATGCTACGTCCATTCCAGGTGTCGATCAGATCAAATGTCAGTGGGGAATGCACCGGAATGGTCGGGTGCAGGGCAGATGGCGGCTGCCAGGCACGATAACGCACCCCTGCCACCTGGGTATCCGGGGCTCGGGTTGTCTGCAGCGGGACACGCCGCCCATTACAGGCCAGTATATGTCGTCCGGGAGTCATGCCCGTGACCTTGACCTGCAGGCGTTCAATGGACGAATCCACGTAGCGGGCGGTGCCACTTCCGGTGACTTCCTCACCGAGAACATGCCAGGGCTCAATGGCGGCACGCAGTTCTATTTGTACATCACCAATCTGCACATGACCATGCTCTGGAAAGCGAAATTCTGAAAAGGGTGTCAGCCATTCCAGTTGAAAGAGGATCCCGTGGTTTTGCAGGTCCGTACAGACCTCGCGCAAATCTTCCCAAACATAGTGGGGCAGCATGAAGCGATCATGAAGCGTCGTTCCCCAGCGAATCAGAGCATGACGATAAGGATCTTCCCAAAAGCGTAAAATCAGACTGCGGACCAGCAACTGCTGGACCAGACTCATGCGCGCATGAGGCGGCATTTCAAAGGCACGTAGTTCTACCAGCCCCTGGCGTCCGGCGGAACCGGTCGGTGAGTAGAGTTTGTCAATGCAGATTTCTGCGCGATGCGTATTTCCGGTAATGTCGACCAGAAGATTACGAAACAGGCGATCCACCAGCCAGGGTTGCACGACAGTACCTGGAGGTACCTGGGTAAAGGCGATTTCCAGTTCATAAAGTGCTTCATGACGGGCTTCGTCCACCCGGGGTGACTGGCTGGTCGGGCCAATAAACATCCCGCTGAAAAAATAGGAGAGAGCCGGATGATGTTGCCAGTAGGTAATGAGACTTTGCAACAAATCCGGACGGCGCAGGAAAGGACTGTCGCCGGGGGTAGCGCCGCCCAGCGTCATGTGATTGCCGCCGCCGGTACCGGTGTGGCGGCCGTCCAGCATGAATTTTTCGGCGGTCAGGCGGCAGGCATGGGCTTCTTCGTAAAGCAGGGTGGTTTTTTCGACCATTTCCGGCCAGCTGGAAGAAGGGTGAATGTTCACCTCAATAACGCCGGGGTCCGGTGTGACCAGCAGTTTTTCCAGGCGCGGATCACTGGGCGGCGGGTAACCTTCAATGACGACCGGCATTTTCAGGGCAGCCGCAGTGGCTTCAATGGCGCTGAGTAGTCGCAGATAATGTTCAGTCACCTGCAGGGGTGGGAAAAAGCAATACAGACAGCCTTGGCGAATTTCCAGGGTGACTGCTGTGTGGGGGATTTCCTCCCAGCTGGGGGCTTTGTTGCTGGCTGGGCTTTTCGCTGTTTGGGATTTAGCGGTGCTCCCCGGCGTCGGCTTGGCATGCATATCCGGTAAGGGCGGTAAGGGCGCGAAGGGGTCCGTTTCCGGTTGCCATTTTTTGTGCGGGTCGACCATCCACGGCAGGCTATCGAGGGGCAGACGCATCCCCAGAGCCGAGTCGCCGGGAATAAGAATCAGGCGTCCGCTGCGAAATACCCAGGTCGCGGAGTACCAGCATTGCTGATTCCATTCCCAGGCCAAAGGCAGAACCCAACCCACGGGGTGGTCCAGACCGGCCTGAAGCTTTTCGATGAGGGCCTGCCGCTCCAGAGGGTCATCAAGGCGATGGGTACTGAGGTCAATGTTGACCGGAACCCGGCCCTCTTGATGAAGGAGATGCCAGGCATCTTCGTAGGCAGGAATGAGCCGGGTGCTGTCTACCTGCAATTGTTCGCAGAGCTGACAGGCGAAATGATGGAGATCTTCCGGTTTCCAGCCGTAATCCTTAAGTGGATCTGCCAGTAATGCCGGATTTTGCCACACCGGCAGGCCATCTTTGCGCCAGTATAAGCCCAAGGCCCATCTGGGCAGGGGTTCGCCCGGATACCATTTGCCTTCACCCGTATGCCGTAAAGCCCCTTGTGCAAAATGCTTGCGCAGGCGTTCCGAAAGGATTTCAGCACGTTCGCGTTTGTGTTTGCCCAGTGCCTCCAGATTCCATTGTGGATCATCCACAGCTTCCGTAGCCACAAAAGTGGGCTCCCCGCCCATGGTCAGGCGGACATCTGCTGCCTGCAGGCGGTCATCGACAATCTGTCCAAGCACCATGACTTCTTCCCACTGGCTCTCGGTATAGGGTTTGGTGACTCGGGGTGTTCCCGGCAAGCGGGTGACCTGATTGGAAAAATGAAAGGTAACCTCACATTTTCCGGTGGCACCGCTGATCGGCGCGGCACTTTGGTAGTGCGGCGTACAGGCTAGGGGGATATGCCCTTCACTGGCAAACAGACCGGAAGTTGGATCCATACCAATCCAGCCTGCTCCGGGGATGTACACTTCCACCCAGGCGTGCAGGTCAGTGAAATCCTGGGCGGGGCCGGAGGGCCCTTCGAGGGGCGCCTGATCGGCCACCAACTGAACCAGATATCCGGAAACAAAGCGGGCAGCCAGACCCAGATGTCGTAAAAGCTGTACCAGCAGCCAGGCGCTGTCCCGACAAGAACCGCTGGCTTTTTTCAGGGTTTCTTCAGGAGTCTGGACGCCGACTTCCATGCGCAGGTTGTAAGCGATGGCAGTTTGTAACTGCTGATTGATGCCGACCAGAAAATCAATGGTCCGCTGTTTGCGTTTCATGATACCCAGCAACATTTGTTGCAGTAGGCGTCCGGCTTTTTCTTTTTCCAGGAAGGGAGCCAGCTCTTTATATAATGCCGGTTCGTAACGGAACGGCCAGCGTTCTGCCTGCTCTTCAATAAAAAAATCGAAAGGGTCAATCACGCTCAGGTCGGCGATGACTTCGATGCTGAATTTGAGGGACTTGGCGCGTTCAGGAAAAACCAGACGGGCCTGATAATTCCCGAAGGGATCCTGCTGCCAGTTGAGGAAATGTTTTTCGGGGCTGACTTCCAGTGAATACGCAAGAATCGGAGTACGACAGTGCGGCGCCGGCCGCAGACGCAGTACGTGAGGATAGATTTCCACCAAACGATCAAAGTCATACTCGGTCTGATGACGCAGAACGACATGAATACCCATAAATTATCCTCGGTGGTGAAATGCTGTGGGACTTAAGCTTGAGCAACCTGCAAGTGGAGTCCATTCAGAGCATTTTCCGAACCACTATCTTCCCTGGCGAAATAAGTACCCTGAATGGTCCGATGGACCATGGCGAGATCTCTCTGGGCCTGATCCAGATATTCATGGAGCAGGTCCGGGCGGAGGTCACTCAATTTCAGTTGATCGAGGCGCCGTCGGGCCCTACGAACGGCTTCTGCAGGGGTTCCGGCATTGGGCAGATAGGCTAATGCCACTTCCATTTCTCCCAGGCAATATTTCATGCTGCGCGGGAACTTGCCGTCCTTGAGCAGATAGTCTACTACCTGATTGCTGCGCACTTGCACGGAAATATGGCGACGATACATTTCAAAGGCACTGAGTGATTTCAGAACCCCAATCCACAAGCTGCTGCCCGCTGTTTTCTGCAGGCCCTGATCCTGGGGTAAAATCACAGCGCTGGTGACATCGACAATGCGCGTGGTCATATCCGCCCGTTCCATATTGCGTCCCAGCTTGATGAACTGGTAAACGTTATCCTGACTCATGCTGCTGATCAGCAAACCTACCAGGGCGTGGCGTCGGGCAATGACTTCGTTGAGAAAAGCGTAACGGGCATGGCGGCTATCTGCTCCGGAAACGGCCTGATCGCGGACGTACAGAAACAGAGTGTTGAGGCGCTCCCAGAACTCGCCAGGCAGCAAGTCACGAAATGTCCGGCAGTTTTCCCGAGCCTGATGAATGGCAGCCATGACCGAATTCGGATTGCGCTCGTCGGCAATCAAAAAACGCATGATGCGGTTTTCTTCGGGGGCACCATAAAGCTCTGTATAAAGCGTGGCATCACCGGTGACCTGCAACAGGATATCCCAGCCAAAATAAGCTCCAGGGGGCAGATCCAGCAGCATCAGGGTGGTGGCATTAATCAGACGGGCTACGTCTTCCGTGCGCTCCAGGTAGCGCGCCATCCAGTACAGATTTTCAGCTACTCGGGAAAGCATGGTGCCTCCTCATCAACAATCCAGGTGTCTTTGCTGCCGCCACCCTGGGAGCTATTCACTACCAGTGATCCGGGCTGCATCGCCACCCGGGTCAATCCCCCAGTGGTTACATACAATTTATCCGCCTGCAAAATAAAGGGACGCAGGTCGAGGTGCCGTGCCTCCAGATGATCATCTACCAGTGTGGGTGCGGTGGAAATATTCAGGGTTGGCTGGGCAATGTAGTTGCGTGGGTTGGCCTGGATCAGTTCGGCAAAACGGTCGCGTTCAGCCTGACTGGCCCTGGGCCCGATCAGCATGCCATAACCCCCGGACTCGTTGGCCGGTTTAACCACTAGTTCGGCCAGATGACTGAGGACATAATCCCGATCTGCATCGCGCATGCACAAATAAGTCGGGACATTGGGAATAATGGGTTCAGCATCCAGATAGTAACGAATAATTTCCGGAACAAAGGCGTAAACGACCTTGTCATCGGCTACTCCGGCACCGGGCGCGTTAGCAATGGCCACATTCCCGCGCCGCCAGGCGCGGAGTAGTCCGGGGATGCCAAGTACGGAATCCGGAAAAAATACTTCAGGGTCCAGGTAGTCATCATCAATACGGCGGTAGATGACATCGACGCGTTGTAATCCGGAAATGGTGCGTAAATAAACAATATCTTCCTTACTGACATAAAAATCCGGCCCCTCAGCAAGATAAGCGCCCATCTGCTGGGCTAGATAACTATGTTCGAAGTAAGCGGAATTGTATATGCCGGGGGTAAGTACTGCGAGCACGGGCTTTTCTTCCGGGCGCGGAGACAAGGCCGCCAGGGTTTCGTACAGGCGATTGGGGTAGTCGTCGACGGGTCGGATAATGGATGACTTGAACAATTCCGGGAAAAGCCGCTTCATGATCTGGCGGTTTTCAAGCATGTAAGAAACGCCCGAAGGTACCCGGAGGTTATCTTCCAGCACATAAATGGTGCCGTCGGCATCGCGCACCAGATCACTTCCGCAGATGTGTGCCCAGACTCCGAAGGGGGGACGAATACCCCGACAGGCATCCCGAAAATTGCGTGAACCTTCCAGCACTTCGGCCGGAAAAACGCCATCAGCAACAATGCGCTGATCATTGTAAAGGTCATCAATGAACAGGTTGAGTGCCTGCAGGCGCTGTTTGAGTCCCTCTTCAATACGCGTCCATTCGCTGCTGGAAAGAATTCTCGGGATAATGTCAAAGGGCCAGGCACGATCAATATTGCCAGCTTCACTATATACGGTAAAAGTGATTCCCATGGCGAGAATGGAGGCATCTGCAGCCTGACGACGCGCCTGCAACTCGCTGCTGTCCAGAGTGTTCAGATAATTGAACAGGGGGGCAGCCGCCCGGCGCGGTCGGGCATTTTCATCCACCAGTTCGTCATGGGTAATCTGCTGTTGATAATGGGTTCTGAGCCAGTCCATCTGCTTTGTCTCCTCGTCGCAAGATTCTCGCCCATGCTTCTGTGTTGAAGCTGCTTGGGTATTATCGCGTTCAACTCAAATAACGATGCAAAGCTCGTGCCAGTCAGGTTGATTACCTATATGAAAGATGAGTAGAATTTGCTCCAGCAGCTTGGTTGCACGAAGGCTTTATCTAAAGCGGCTTGCCAAAATGGCGGTGAACCGATTGTACCATATTGGTGCGATATGCACCAATATGGTGCGTTACGACTGGCTTTCCCTTATAGCGGCGGCAGAGCCGTCGGAGTTTCCCAGTCAAAAGGCGGAAGACCGTCCAATGCCTGCAAGAGTCCCTGACTCCAGCGTTCACCAAGATTCCGATAAAAACGATCTTCTTCGGTCAGCGAAAGATAGCGGCCCATCTGCAGTGAATTGGTTTCATAGATGAGTAACTCAACCGGCGGGCCGACCGTAACATTGCTACGCATGGTGGAATTCATAGAGACCAGCGCGCAGCGGGCGGTGGCTTCCAGGGACAGTTCCGGTTTGATCACGCGGTCGAGTATGGGTTTGCCATATTTGATTTCGCCGATTTGTAAAAAGGGGTGATCAGCTGATTCGTGAATGTAGTTTCCCTGAGGATAAATCATGTAGGTGACAGGCACTTCGCTGCCGATCTGACCACCCAAAATGAAAGTGGCTTCAAAATTGGTGTTGGCCGTATCACGACAGACCTGATTACGCTGGATTTCGGCGTTAATCAGGCCAATGTAATCTGCAGCTTCTGCCATGCTGGAAAGGTTCAGCAGATGGATTTCGGCATTTTGGTCCATATCCTGCTGCAGGCGTTTGACGACTCCCTGAGTGGTGGCCAGATTGCCGGCTGAAAGCAGACAGAGAAAGCGATCACCGGGCCAGCAAAAATTATGCATTTTTGAGTAAATACTGACATTGTCCGTGCCTGCATTGGTGCGAGAATCAGAACAGAAAACCAGCCCCCCGGAAACGTGGGCAGTGAGGCAGTAAGTCATGAATTATCCCTGTAGGCATGCAGCATTGTGTAGTTATAGTCGCTGATATTTTGGTGTTTTGGAAGCCTGTTCACCATGAGCATGATTTACCGGCGTTGTGGTGGTCAGAGGTTGTGCACTATTATGGTGCGGTCGGTGCACTATCCGGGTTGCGTCCGTTGCTCTGGATGATGTGCGGTCATTTTGATTGAAGACTTCGCTGTTACTGACTAGAGCTGGTACCCATCTGAAGGGTTGTATGCGTACGCAGGGCAATTTCCAGGCTGCCAGAGACTGGTTTGGTGTGCTTTTTGCTTGGTTAAATTTATGAAGGCGCCTCCAGAGGCGGTTACCCACTTGGAGCTTGCATGGTGCAGCGCAAAATCACAAAAACAGCATTGACGGAATACGCGGTACTGGATGCCCTGGAGTCAGCGGTAATGACTCTGGACGCCCAACACAAGCTGCGTTTCATGAATCCGGCGGCAGAAAATCTCCTGCGCATCAGTCAGCATCAGGCACGCGGCCAAACCGTTGCAGCCTTATGCAGTATTGTCGGAGAAGATCGTTTTGCGGCGCTGTTTGCCGATGCCACCGATTTGAATGGGACCATACTGCGTCGCGCCTTGCCGTTGCAGCTTCATGATGGCAGCCATGCGGTGGTGGATCTGGTGGTGACGCCTTTGGCCGATGGCCATCTGATTATCGAAATGCGACCGATGGAACTACCCGCACGGCATGCAGAAGAAGAAATGCAGGATCGGATTTACGGAGCAGCTCAGGAAATGCTACGCGGCCTTGCCCATGAAATCAAAAATCCTCTGGGTGGATTGCGCGGCGCTACCCAACTTCTTGAGAGAGAATTGCAACGTCCTGAATTGAAAGATTATACCCGGGTCATACTCCATGAAGTCGACCGTCTGCATCATCTGGTGGATCGTTTACAGGGACCACGCAGTCGCCCGATTTTTGCCAACGTCAATATTCATCAGGTGCTGGAGCATGTACGGCGTCTCCTCCAGACCGAACTGCCCACAGGTATTGCGTTGCGTTTCGATTATGACCTTTCCATTCCGGAAGTTTATGCGGATCAGGAGCAACTGGTGCAGGTTTTCCTCAATTTGCTGCGTAATGCCCAGCAGGCGCTGGATCGCCACGGCACCATCCTAATTCGGACCCGGGTGGATCGCTATGTCACCTTGCTCCACCAGAAATTTCGCCTCGCCCTACGGGTAGATATTGTCGATAGCGGTCCAGGGATTGCTGAGGATCTTTTGCCCCGCATTTTTCTGCCCCTGGTGACCAGTCGTGCGGCAGGCATGGGGATGGGGCTGGCTATTGCCCAGGGTCTGGTGCGCGGACATGGTGGCGTCGTGCACTGTCATTCCCGACCGGGGGAAACCATTTTTTCGGTCTCCCTGCCCCTTGGCCAACATCGTGAGGAGCCGCAATGAAACAGGTCTGGATTATTGACGATGATCCCTCTATTCGCTGGGTACTGGAAAAAGCTCTGGCTCAGGCGGAAATTCCTTCCCGGAGTTTTGCCGATGCTGACAGTGCCTTGCGGGCGTTGGGCCGTGATCAACCCAATGCCATTGTCACGGACTTACGCATGCCCGGTCTGGACGGTCTGGCTTTTCTGAGGGAAGTGCAGGCGCGTTGGCCCAAGCTCCCGGTTATTGTCATGACGGCCCATTCGGACCTCGATAATGCCGTTTCGGCTTTCCAAAGTGGGGCTTTTGAGTATTTACCCAAACCCTTTGATATGGACGAGGCCATCAATCTGGTTCGCCGTGCTTTGGGCAGTCAGGAAGAACCGACAGCCAGTAGCCAGACGGAGGATGCGGACCCGGCGGAAATGATTGGTGAAGCGCCAGCGATGCAGGAGGTGTTTCGAGCGATCGGACGCTTGTCCCGATCACAGATCAATGTGCTCATTACCGGTGAGTCAGGAGCCGGCAAAGAGCTGGTGGCCAGCGCCCTGCATCGTCACAGTCCACGGGCCAGAGGGCCTTTTATTGCGATCAATACCGCCGCTATTCCCGCCGAACTGCTGGAATCCGAACTGTTCGGGCATGAAAAGGGCGCATTTACCGGAGCGGTACAAACCCGCCAGGGGCGTTTTGAGCAAGCCTCCGGGGGTACCCTGTTTCTGGATGAAATAGGAGATATGCCGGCTGCTTTGCAAACCCGCCTGCTGCGGGTACTCTCGGATGGTACTTTTTACCGGGTGGGGGGGCATGCCCCTTTGCGTGCTGATGTGCGGGTGCTTGCAGCCACCCACCAGAATCTGGAAGCCAAGGTCCGCGACGGCAGTTTTCGCGAAGATCTCTACCATCGTCTGAATGTCATCCATATTCACTTGCCGCCGCTGCGCGAGCGCCGCGAAGATATTCCGAGGCTGGCGCGGCATTTCCTGCGCCGCAGTGCAGATCAGCTGGATGTCGAGCGCAAGCTGCTGAGCCCGGCTGCCGAAATGGCTTTCACCGAATGGCACTGGCCGGGCAATGTCCGGCAACTTGAGAATGTTTGTCGCTGGGTTACGGTCATGGCTCCTACCAGTGAGGTGCAGATCACTGATTTGCCTCCGGAGATGAGCGTAGCGGCGCCGCTAGCGGAACTGACAGAGGCACCGATCCTCCAGGATTGGCGGCTGCAACTGGGGACACTGGTGCGCCAACGCCTGGCCAGCGGAGAAGAATCCCTACTCGATAAAATTCAGCCCCAGTTTGAGCGTTGCATGCTGGAAGCAGCACTCCAGCATACCCGTGGTCACAAGCAGGATGCCGCCCAGAAATTGGGTTGGGGACGTAATACCCTGACCCGCAAGCTGAAAGAACTGGGTATTGAAGATCACTAAAAATATTCTTGCAAATTCTGGCCGTTAGACTAATTGCACTGGAACATGCGGGGTAAGAGCATGTTTGAAAGCACGGTCGTGGGGTTGAGGTGTTTATGCAAGGCTTGATGATATTCCTGGAAGTGGTTGTTGTACTGCTATTGTTGGTAGAAGTGTTTATTCGCTTGCGCGCCCGGCGGCGACGTTTGCAGAATCGCGCTGCGACGGCTTCGCCAGATCTTTCCAGGGATTCCTCTGCTCTACCAGTCAAGACTGTTCCCGCTCCCCCGCGTGAAGTCACAGCCATTCCTGAAGCTGAAAAAGTGACAGCGACCACGCAGGAAGCGCTCAGCATCGATGACTTACTCAATGAGGCGAATATTTATCTGGAATACGGGCATCATGCGCAGGCGGCAACGGTATTACGTTGGTATGTCGATCTGAATCCTCATGAATCCCGGGTGATTAATCAGCTACTGGACACCTATATTGCCATGGCTGATATGGACAGTTATGCGGATTTGCTGGAAAGTCTGGGCGAAAAATCTGCCAAGGTTCCCATGGATGAAACCTGGTGGCGGGAGCGGGTGGAACACGGCTTGCAGCAGGATCCCGGCAATCTCGAACTTCTGGTGCTGGCCGAAAAGGTGGGAATGACTGTTCCCATGCCGCAGGAACAAGGCGGTGAGGCCGCGATGACCGCAGAAATGGCCCTTGCGCTGGTTGCCCGCAATCGTGACCCGCATTATGGCATGGCCATATTGTGGCGAGCGATTGCCCATGAGCCACTGCGTTTGCCGCTCTATGCCGAGTTACTGCGTATTACCCACCAGCAGCATCTTCTTGAGGAATACATCAACGCTTTGATTTTGCTCTTCCTGACGGTAGGTAGTGGCGGGAAAACGCTGCGAGAACGGATGTTGCGGGCGGGTCAGGATCTTGGACCGCACCCCTTATGGGATGTGCTGGCAGAGTGGGAGGGTGATCCTGAAGAATTGCGACAGCTGGCCCGTTCCCGACAGCTGGAAATTCCCAAGTCTCTCCCAGATGCCTGAGCCGTTGGGCAGGAATCGTGCTTGACAAGCCATTGTCGCCCTCACCACAATCCCCTGCGGCCGCAAGCTTGGCACTTTCTGGTGTAAAGTGGTGCCGATGCCAATAAACAGGGAGCAGCAAGGTATGGATCTGGAGTCGGTTAACCAACTGGTGCGGTCGGATATGTTGGCTGTAAATCAGGTGATTCAGGAGCAACTGCGTTCCGGAGTGCCGACCATCCCCGCGATGGGCACCTATTTGATTAACGCTGGTGGAAAACGACTGCGTCCTATCGTGCTGCTCCTGGCCGCGCGCATGGGTGGAGAACACAGCGCGCGACCAATTCCCCTGGCGGCAGTGGTGGAATTTATTCACACGGCGACGCTCTTGCATGATGACGTGGTGGATGGATCTGAGTTGCGTCGCAATAATGCCACTGCCAATCAGCTGTGGGGCAATGCGGCGGCGGTTTTGGTGGGTGATTTTCTCTATGCCCGCTCCTTTGAAATGATGGTGGCAGACGGAGATATGCGTATTTTGGCGACCATGGCCGAGGCAACCAGTGTCATTGCCCAGGGAGAAGTAGCACAACTGGAAAACGCGCACGACCCGGATTTGAGTGTAGCGTCTTATTTTTCGGTCATTGAAGCCAAAACCGCCAAATTGTTTGAGGCTGCCATGCGTATTGGTGCCTTGATCAACCATCTGGATCAGCAGGCTGAAACAGCACTGGCAAAATACGGTTCGTTACTCGGGATTGCTTTTCAGTTGATGGATGATGCCCTGGATTATTCCACCTCTGCCGAAAAAATGGGTAAAAACCGGGGAGATGATCTGGCTGATGGCAAGGCGACCTTACCCTACATTCACGCCATGCAGCATGCTACTCCGTCTGAGCAGGCCATTTTACGTGCGGCTTTGGATGGCGAAAACCCGGCCGATTTTGCAGCGGTCTGGGAAATCATTGCCAGAACAGAAGCTATTGATTACACTTTGCGCGTCGCGGCAGAAAAGGCTGAACAAGCCATTGCTTGTTTATCCAGCTTTCCCGATGGTCCGGAAAAGTCAGCTTTGACATTTCTGGCCGGGTTCGCGGTGCAGCGTGACTTTTAGGTAGTAGCATCGGGGCGTGGCTCAGCCTGGTAGAGCGCCGCCTTCGGGAGGCGGATGTCGGAGGTTCGAATCCTCTCGCCCCGACCAAATTGTGGAAAAGGCCCGCTTCGTCGGGCCTTTTTGGTGTTTTTATGGCGTTCCAAAAAATTGCGGCTCGAAGCAGGCAGGGATTTTGTGGATGTTTAAATGGTTGTTACTGGCAGGGTTTCTGGGTCTGTTGTTTTATTTCTGGCGACAAAAACAGCGAATACCCAAAAAACATCCTGAAGTGGAGTCCCTGGTTCGCTGCTCCGTTTGCGGCCGCCATATATCCGTCCACTCCGCCATGATAAGTGCTAAAGGCCATTATCGTTGTACCCTACATGCGGGAGATCCGGATTGACTATCAGCAGTTATTCCTCGGGGACGAAAACCTCCGGGCAAGTGATTTCATTCCGGGCGGGTTTATACGCCGTTTTGGCCTTGGTGATTTACGGCCTTTCCTGGTATTACAACGGTCAGCTGATTCCGTTGCTCGCTGCTGGAAGTATTGTGTTGATGATCTGGGGGGCTATTGTCTGGTGGCCATGCCTGCGCGCCGGCTTGATCTGGCCACGCGGTTTTCTGCCTATATTCATGTTGTTATGGTTTGTCTGGTTTGGTTTGACCTTGTTCTGGAGCGGATCTCCCTACAGCAGCTGGTTTTACTTTTGGGTGCTGGGTGCGCTGCCGTTGACCTTTCTGGTAGCCATCATGATCCCGGAGCCAGTGGCTGAACAATTCTGGGTCTGGTTCTGGCGCGGGGTTTTAATCAGCGCCTGGATTTTGAGTGCCATGGCACTCTGGCAATATTATCAGGGGATGGTCACCAATATTATTCTGGCCAATTTACGGCCTTTTGGCCCCTTGCTGGATACTAACAGTTTTGCGGCCTGGCTGAATTTGCTTTTTTTCCCTGTTCTTGCCTTGTATTTTGTCAAAGATGGCCGACGCCAGGTGTCCTTTCTGCGCGGTGGTGTTCATCTGGAGGCTTTTTTCTATCTTTTGACCTTGGCGGTATTGCTCCTGGCATTTTTCTCGACCAGCAGTCGGGGAGGGCTTCTGGCCTGGGTCTGCACCATGCCTTTTGCGGTCTGGGGATTATGGCGTCAGCCTGCAGCACGGTCGCGTTTTCTTGTCGTTGCGGCTTTAGTCATCATAGCCTTTTTACTGATGGACTACGCGCATGGTTATGATCTGATCGGGCACCTTTCCCCCGGATACATTACCAGCAATATTACTACGGTATCGCGCAAGCTAATGTGGATTGCGACCTGGCATATGTATCTCAGTCATCCCTGGTTGGGTACCGGGATCGGCAGCTACTTTTTGAATTATCCGGCTTACCGGCTGCCAGGCGAACTGGCATCAGCAGGTACTTATGCACACAACGATTATCTGGAGTATCTGGCCGAGGGTGGACTGATCAATCTGGGCTTCCTGCTGAGTTTTGCCGGGATTTTGATGTACGCCATGTATCGTCTTTTATATCGGGCGGGGAAAGCCCTGCAGATTAGTGATGAACAGCGTCTGACAGCGCTCGGCTTGGTGTTGGGTGTGTTTGCCATCACCGGTCACGCTTTGGGGAATTTCATTTTTTATAATCTGCCTCTGAGTGTACTGGCAGGGCTTTTCATGGCGCGTGCCTGGCGGATTTATGGCACTTCCGAAAATACCCAACCCTTGCTGCCAAAAATTGGCATCAATCATGGGTTCATAGCTCAGATTGTTTTGTTACTAGGCATAGTCGTCGCCTCCTGGAATTTACTGGCAGATGCGGCGACTTATGCTTTTCTCAGTGATAATACCTGGCTGAATTCTGTTATCAAAAATCCCCGGCAACGCGCTATGTTACTGTTGAAGGTCGCAGACACGTTGACTTCATTGCGTCCCTTGGCAACCCAACCCCACGTTTACCTTGCCAATACTTATCTGACATTGGCGGAACGCGATACCCGGATGAACAGCGCAAGTCGTCGTTCTTTGGTCCAGGCGGCATTGCATCAATATCAACAAAGCCTGATAGGAATTCCCCAACAATCCGGCGTGCTCAATTCTATTGGAACACTCTATCTTACTCAGGGGAAATTACTGGGTCTGGATGCCACACAAAGACAACGCCAGACGCTGCTGGCCTGGCGTCGAGGCCTGGCTATTGATCCTGAAAGCATCAGTCTCCGTAACCAGATTGCCCAACTGGCTTATGCCGATCAGGGCGATGTAAAAGGCGGTTTGACCTTTTTGCGGGCAGGATTAGCGCGACCGCTTTTCCCTTATCCCCGTTCGGAACTTTTGCTGGATATTGCGCTGATGCAATGGCGTGCAGATGAAAAAACGGATGCGGACAAAACCCTGCTGCGTCTTTTGCGTGAAAACCCGGCTTATGAGCCTGCCGTTTCGTGGTTGCAGTCCATTCATCGTCAGGCCGAACTGCATTCCGGGGATAGATGACTGCAGAACGCCCAAAGTCGAATCGCATTTTGCCCCGTTGGCGGGCTGTGCTCATTCTGGCGATCATCTTCGTCGGTTTTGTCGTTGTGCTGACCCGGGACACGGATTTGCAATGGTGGCAGGATCATACCCTGCGTGATCAGGGGCGCATGCGTTATATGCAGGATCGTCCTCTTCCTGCTGATCGCGGCGTGATTTATGCCGGTAATGGTACGGCACTGGCAGTCAATGTCCCCGCTGTCACCATCTGGACAGACCCGCGAATTTTTAATCAATACCGGAAGGATTGGGATAAGGTCGCTGCTGCCTTGAATTTAAGCCCACAGGTGTTGGCGGAACGTGTGCAATCCGGTGGTTCCGGGTTTGCCTATATTTTGCGGCAGGGCGAGCCGCAGATGGGCAAGGCTTTGAATGCCCTCCATGTACCGGGCATTTACGTGCAGGCAACCAGTCGCACTTACTATCCACTGGGCGCTGTAACTACGCCTCTGCTGGGCTTGGTACATCTGGATCACCATGGTGCTGCCGGTCTGGAAAGGGGCTATGACCAATGGCTGGCGGGCCATTCCGGCACGGAAAAAGTATTGGTTGACGGGCAAGGTGAAGTACTGCGGGTGCTGGGTGCCCGTCATGCACCCATACCCGGTCATGATCTGCATTTGACCATTAATCCCCAGATTCAGTACTGGGCATACATGACCCTGCTGGCTGCCCAGAAGCACTTTGGGGCAACAGAAGGCTCTGCAGTGGTCATGAACGTCGAAAATGGACAGATTCTAGCCATGGCCAGCGTACCCTCCTGCAACCCCAACTCCCGAAGTGGTTGCGGCAATCCTGCCGATTACGTCAACAACGCCGTGCATCAGGCTTTTGAACCGGGTTCTGTGATGAAACCCTTTATGGTGGCAGCAGCACTGAAAACCGGCAGTATCCAGCCGGACCAAAGCTTTAATGTTTCGCACTGTTTGCCGGTCGGTGGGTTTTGTATTCGTGATGATGTGGTGCATCATGAATTGAATGTGGCACATATTCTTAAATATTCCAGTGACATCGGGGCGGCTAAAATTGCGCTGCGGACGCCTGCCCAAGCCATTTATGACATGTATCGGGCTGCGGGTTTCGGGAAGGAACCGGATCTGGGCTTTGCCGGCGCTACTGGCGGCGTCCTGCCACAGCCTCAGACCTGGGATAAAGCCCGCCATGCCACCATTGCGCTGGGTTATGGCGTTTCGGTGACGACCCTGCAGCTCGCCGAAGGTTATGCCGCCATTGCCAACGGTGGTTATCATGTGGCACCGACCCTGATAGCGGGCCAGCCGGTGCAAAAACAGCGCATCATGCCGGCAAATATTGCCGCACATTTGCGCCACTGGCTTGAGGGTGTGTGTGCAGCCAACGGGACCGGCATTTTGGCTGCCATTCCCGGTTATGCGGTGGCTGGCAAAACCGGAACCGCCAATATGGCCAATGGTAAGGACGGGTTTCAAAAAAACAAGACCAATGCGACCTTCGTGGGATTTGCCCCCGGCTTTGCTCCAAAACTGGTCATGGCCGTGACCATGCGCGGCAGCACGCGGTACTGGAACTTCGGCGGCGTTGAATCGGCACCGGTGTTTCGGGTTACCATGCGCCATGCGCTGCAAGAATTGAATATTTCTCCACGCTGGTGTGGTGGCAAGGCTTGTGCTTCCAAGAATAAAGGCATTACTGCTACCCAGGCGGAAATATGGGCAGAAGGAGGCGGAAATTGAGTCGAACCGATAAATGGGTGGCCAGCATTTTGGCGCTGGGTATTGCAGGCTTGTTGCTGGGTGTTCTCGCCTTCGCCGCTGTTTCGCGCATTCCGGTAGCCCATATTTATGTGAATGCCGCCGGTGCCCGAAATATTATTGTGGCCGGACACCGAGCCGTAGCCGCACCGGATTGGCCGGGCGCCTATCGAGTAACCCCGCGTTTTACCAATCCTGCTTTCTGGTCTGATGCGACCCTCTACTTTCGGCAGGGCACGGTGGTGACTATCCCGCGTCAGGACATCAAACTCTGGGTGTACCGTGGTTAAAGCAGACCCCATGACTGCGACTCTGAAAGCCTTGCTGCAAGGCGCTATCGCCGTTGTTCTGGTGCTTCTGGCAGTTTTGTTGTTGCTGGCACTGGATGGTCTTTTATTGATTCCCGGATTGATGTTGGCTTACACATTGATGGGTCTTCCCTGGCACTGGCCCGGTATTTTGCCGGACCCCCTGAATCCCCCCGGCCCCTGGATCAGTATGACCGTCGGGGTGATTGCTACCCTGGTCCCGGCTGTCGTGGATGGAATCGTCCTGCACTTTTTTCTGCGCAAATGAAATCATTTCCAGTTAACCTGAAAACGGCAGTTGCCGTGGATGCTTTTTGCTCCATTGTTCCTTGCCTGTTGTTCTAAGGCTCATCCTGCTGTCAGGAGAGAACTCGCCCTACGGGCTCAAACAGCTCTCCTGACGGGCGCAGGACTTCGCCAAGAACAACAACGGCTCGAAACAAAAGTCGCTGCAAAGCACCCACGGCAACTGCCGTTTTAGGGTTAAGCGTTGCTGCTGGCAGCGGCTTTGGCTTCCAGCAGCTCCCAGCGTGAATAAGTCTGCTGCAACTTTTTGGCGAGTTGGTCTGACTGCAGTTGGAGCGCTTTCAGTTTTTCGGGGTTCTGGTAGGTTTCCGGTAAAGCCAGAGTTGCTGCCAAATCTTCCTGTTCCTGCTCCATAGCTTCTATTTGGGCAGGTAAAGCAACCAACTCCTGACTTTCCTTGTAACTGAGCGTAGTTTTTTTGCTGTTTTCCCGCTTGCCGGATGTTTTGCCCGTAGAGCTTTCGGCATTCTTGCTGGCAGCACGCTGGATTTCTGTCTGCCAGCGTAACCAGTCTTCATAGCCGCCAGCATTCTGGGTAAGCTGGCCGTTTTCACCGAAGGCAATGACCTGGGTGACTACGTTGTCAAGGAAGTCCCGGTCATGAGAAACCAGAAACAGGGTGCCCGTATAATTCTGGAGACGCTCTTCCAGCACTTCAAGGGCTTCCAGATCCAGGTCATTGGTCGGTTCGTCGAGCACCAGAATATTGGCGGGGCGGGCAAACAAGCGGGCCAGTAGCAGGCGCGCCCGTTCGCCGCCCGACAGCGCCTTGATCAGTCCCCGGGCGCGACTGGGCGGGAACAGGAAGTCCTGCAAATATCCCAGAACGTGGCGCGGCTCCCCATTGATCTCAATGAAATCGTTACCATCTGCAATGGCATCCACTACCCGGCTTTCCGGATCAAGCGTCGCCCGCATCTGATCAAAATAGGCGACTTCCTGTTTGGTGCCGCGCCGGATCTGGCCTTGCTGGGCTTCCAGTTCGCCGAGAATCAGGCGCAGCAAAGTGGTTTTACCGGCTCCGTTGGGGCCGATAATACCGACCCGGTCGCCGCGTTCAATGCGTGTTGAAAAATTCCGGATAATGGGGCACTCTTCATAATGGAAGGACACCTGATCCAGTTCCGCAATCAAGGCCCCGGAGCGTTCTGCCGTGCTGATCTGCAGGCTCGCCTGACCCTGCTGCTGGCGACGGCTGGCGCGCTCCTCGCGCAGGCTTTCCAGGCGACGCAAACGGCCCTGGTTGCGTTTGGCCCGTGCCTTTACCCCCTGACGCAACCAGGCTTCTTCCTCGGCAAGTTGACCTTCCAGGCGATTATCTGCTGCAGCCTCGGCCGCCAGCACTTCCGCCTTGCGTGCCTGATATTCGGCAAAGCTGCCCGGAAAACTGCGTAAAATGCCGCGATCCAGTTCAACAATACGGGTAGCCAGGCGGTCCAGAAAGCGCCGGTCATGGGTGATGAATACCAGGGTGCCGCGATAGCGCAGCAGGGACTGTTCCAGGGCAAGAATGGCCGGTAAATCAAGATGGTTGGTGGGCTCGTCAAAAAACAGAATATCCGGTTCGGAAACCAGTGCAGCAGCAATGGCTACGCGCTTGCGCTGCCCTCCTGACAAAGCAGAAACCACACCTTCCGCTGGCAGGCCCAGACTATCGCGCAGGGCTTCCGCTTTATAGTCGATTTGCCAGGCATCATGATGGTCCGCCAGGGCATGGGCCTGTGCATCTCCCGCCTCGGCATTTTGCAGCTGCCGCCAGGCGGGATGTCCGGATTTGATAGCAGTGAGCAGATCGTGATCGGCGGCCAGTTCGGGCTCCTGGGCCAGATAGCTACGGCTAAGTCCCGGCGCTACCCAAAGATTTCCGGCATCCAGCCTGCAAAGACCGGCAAGTGCTTGCAGGAGGGTCGATTTACCTTCGCCATTGCGACCAATCAGACCAATGCGTTCACCGGCTTCAAGATTCAGATCCGCATGGTCCAGTAAGGCGCGGCCTCCCCACTCCACCTGCCCCGCTTCCAGCCGCAGAATAGACATAGCCCCAATCTCCCATGTGTTTTCATTCAGAAGGAAGGTAGGGTACGGGGCGGGCTCTGGCGGCGCAAGCCGTCATTGCGGAAAGATGTTGGTTTAGCTCAGTAGACGCAGGGTCAGGGGATAACGGTAGCCTTCACCGCTACTCGATTTCAGGGCAGCGATAATGCAAAAAACCAGATTGAAGAGAAAAACCAGGGGAAAAATAAAAATCCCGATGAGTAAGGCGCTGAGCACGCTGGCGACAACATATGCGAGGAGAATGGTGATCTGAAAATTCAGGGCTTCTTTGCTCTCGGTGATGAGCCATTGATTGTCGCCATCCTTCTTGATCAGGTACACAATCAGCGCCGGTAAAAAACCGAATAAAATACCCCCGGCCTGGATTAATGCCATGATGTTGCGATCTTCCTTGTTGCTGCTGGTTACCAGACTGCTTGTTTCCATAATAACGCTCCCTTGCAAAATGAGTGGTCCAGCGATTAGAGGATGATTTTATGCCGCTGGTTTTATTATCATACTGATTATCATCATGAAGTGGAATATGCCCGCATGATATGGGCCAGCCATTGTATTTGCCAGCACAGCGTCCGACCCTTAGCATAAGCTCATGTCAGAGATTTTTAATGCAGAGCAGCGGCGGTTTCTGAAACTCCTGGGTTTGGCGGTGCCAGGGGAGAGCCCTGTTCTGCCCCTGGCAAAGAATCAAGCAGCATCTGCCCCGGTGCAAGCAGAGACCAAAGCAGAAATCCCGGAATCCACAGCAAGCTCTCTGAAGGCCCCGGAGGGTATCCGTACCTTGCGCGCAGCTGCAGGCATTCTCAGTGCCCCACCCAAAGCAGCGGGCGTACCGCAGCCAGTAGCCCCGGAACCGCAGCCAAAAATACTGGTTGAACCGGAAGCCGCGGCGTCATTATCTGATCTGCCTACACCCGCCGAATCTGCCGAACCGCAAAGACTGCAGCAGGTCAACGCGAGTGACTGGCGTGATTTGCAAATCATGGTGCATAACTGTCGGGCTTGTTCATTGGGCGAAACCCGCCAGCATGCGGTTTTCGGAGCCGGTAACCCCAGAGGTTCCTGGCTTTTTGTAGGAGAAGCACCGGGCGCCGAAGAAGACCGGCGCGGCGAAGCTTTTGTCGGTCGCGGCGGACAGTTGCTGGATAACATGCTGAAAGCCATGGGCCTGACCCGCCAGCAGGATGTCTATATTGCCAATGTGCTCAAATGCCGCCCCCCCAACAATCGTGATCCTCTGGGTCCAGAGGTACAGTCCTGCCTGCCTTTTTTGCAGCGTCAGATTGCCCTGCTCCAGCCCCGAATCATCGTTGCCCTGGGGCGCTTTGCTGCCCAGAGTCTGCTGCAGGTCACCACACCTATCGGCCAGTTACGCGGGCAAACCCATCGTTACCAGAATATTCCATTGATTGTTACCTACCACCCGGCCTATTTACTCCGCAGTCCTCTGGAAAAGCGCAAGGCCTGGGAGGATTTGCAGATGGCTGTGCAGGTATTTGCCGCAGTTTCGATAGCCTCTTCCTGACGGTACTGGGCCTGCAAACGGCACCACTGCGTTTCGGTGTTCATTGTATTTGAACCTCTGTGTTTTCACGGAAATGTTTTTTATATATATGATTATAAAAAATAAATTAAGCGATCCGAAGTTCATAAAACTGTAACATTTCTCTGCTAGCATCTCTACAAAATTAGGGGGCCACCCCCGCAGAGAGGGAGCGAAGGGCATGAATAATGCTTTGTTAAGATTGTTTGGAAGTAACGCTGAAGCTGTTGCGAAATCTGTCTCGGCAACCGGGGCGTCCATCACTACGACCGGGGGTAAGTTTACCTATGTTCCGGTCTCGGCGTGCCGCTATTCTTGGCTGCATGTGGCCAGGATCTATTGCTGTCGAACCCTGGGTGGTAAATCCGAGCTGCAGCCCTGGTGGCGGTATCCCCAGGCCCGATGGGGGAGGGTTTCGCCCCAACTGCGCGCCTTGGCGCGTTCCCAGGCGGGTCTGCATCAGGAGTTCCATCTTCTGGATGGAACACACCTCTTCTATGCCCGTCTGCTGCGTCACAATCGGCGTCTTATCGCCGAAATGGAATTACAGCCGTCTGCCGTGGCGAAGCTGCCCTGGTCCGAAATTCGTGCATTGCTTACCCGCGTCATCGAGTTGGTGCCCTTCATTCCGCCCCTGGAAGCAGAGGATCGCCAACTCGCTCGCCTGCTTTTGCAGGGCAGACGGGGGGCGCAGCTCGCTCATCTCCTCCAATGGCCCGCGAGCAAAATCCGCTCACGCATGGCGCGCCTGTGCCGACTCTTCGGCGTCCAGTCCTATGGCGAGCTGGTGGATTGCCTGTGGCAGGCGCATCAACGCAAAAAATTTTTATGAACTAAAGAGGTGACGGATGCAAAAGATCTGGATTCAGCTTCCGCTGATGGTCCTGTTTTTGGGGGCATCGGCCATCGCCCAGGGTGCCATGCCCGGAACGAACCTGCCTTTCCTGCAGCCCTATCCGGGCTCCACCATGGAGGGCTATGTCACCCGCCAATATGACGAGCTTCGCATGCCTCTGGGTCCGTTCAAAACCGATCAAAGTCAGATGCAGCAATGGCCCGTAAAATCGCAAATGGTTGCCGGTCAGGCGGTTTACATTCGCTACGAGACTCCCAAGGATCGCTCGCCTTTCGAGATTATGAGCAATTATCGAGAAACCCTTCAGAAAGAGGGGTTCCATGTGCTTTGGCAGTGTGTCTCCAAGCAATGTGTCGTAGGTGGGGATACCAAGCCGAGTGTGGATAGAGATCCAGTCTGGCCTGTGAGTGACCGTTCTTTCGGAACTTATTTTTTCAACAATGATGGCCGGATGCTGACTGCCCGGCTCGATTCTGGAAATAGTGCTCAAACCTGGGTCTATCTTTGGGTAGGCGGTCCCAGCAACGCAGATGGCGGTACCACAAGGGTTTATGCCGTACAGACCAAACCCATGCATACCGGTTTGGTGCAGGGCAGCAGCGAACTCCTCACCGCCGCTGCCATGGGTCAGGCCTTGGGGCAGCAAGGACGCTTTGCCATGCATCTGCCCTTTGATTACAACCGGGCGACTCTGCGTCCCGACGCCATGGCGCAAATTCGTCAACTGGCACAAGCGCTGCAAAGCCATCCGAATTGGCAGATTGGTCTCGATGGACACACGGATGCCGTTGGCGGCGCGGCATTCAATCAAAAGCTTTCGGAGGAACGTGCTGCCGCCGTCAAGACTGCTTTGCTGCGTCTGGGCGTTCCAGCAACCCAGGTGGCAACTCGTGGTCTGGGGGCCACCCAGCCCGTGGCCAGTAATGCCACCAAAGAAGGCATGGCCCAGAACCGGCGGGTGGAGGTGGTGAACCTCACTCCGGGCTTCGTCCCCACCCTCGCCTCTGCCCCGCAGGCCGTACCCCCTATGCAGGCTGACGGCGCGGTGCCCGCCATGACCAGCCCAGCCCCTGCTCCGTCCGTAGGCGACAATGGGCAGCAGGGCGGTTCCCGGATCCAGCAGGCGCAAAATGCCGATCTGCCCGCGCCGGTCAAGGACGCCGCCCAGACGGCTACCGACGCCGCCCGTTCCGAAATTCATTACCAAATTTATCGGGGTGTAAGCGATCTGGTTGGGGGGCTCTTTCATTAGGGCTACATTTTGCCGGGAATGATATGGGAGGGAGAGGAATGTTCTTTCAGGCAGCAGCGAATCAAGAGAAGCAAAAAGGTCAAGGGATGACGGAGTACCTGATCGTCGGGGCTTTGATTGCCGTAGGTGCCATCGTGGTGTTTTCAATGTTTGGTCAGGTGATGCGGTATCAGGCATCTGGAGTATCCCAGGAATTGGCTGGAAAAAATTCCAAACCGAGCATCAAGGAAGCCAAGAACAAGGCAGATTTTGCGCGAAGTAATGCCAAATATTCCAAAAAGATGGATGACTATAAGTCCACAGTTTATCTGAAAAAAGTGTACGGTGATAATCACTGATTTTTATTAAGGCTTGCGTAGGTAAGGTGGGTTATTTTTTTCTCGATGGAGGTGAGCTATGCAAAAGTTGGTATCCAAGAAAATTCGTCGTCAACAGGGTCAGGGTATGACGGAATATTTGATTGTGGTCGCCTTGATTGCCATTTCGGCCATCGTGGTGTTCTCGTTCTTTGGCCAGACCATGCGTAATCAGGTGGCTGGTATTGCCCAGGAATTGGCTGGTAAGGATTCTTCTTCTTCAGTCAGCAAAGCCGCTATAGCAGCAGGCAATGCCGATTCCCAGGGAACCAAAAAGAAAACCATGGGTGATTACAGTTCTTACTCAGAACTGAGTAACGCTAAGTAATCCACCAGGTGGCCGCCATCGGCGGCCACCCTTTCCAGAGAAAGTTGACCGTTGGCTTTCTCTGGAAAAGTTCAATGAATTACAAAAAACCTGGACCGGCAGGGCCAGGAAACCAGAGGGAGCCCAATGAAAATTATAAAATTTCGGAAATGCAGACAAAAAAACAATGCTGCTGCCGCGCCTCGACAGGAGTCGGGTCAGGCGGCCATTTTTGCCTTGCTCCTCATTCCCACAGCCATTGCCGCAATGCTTCTGGTATTCAATACGGGGCAGCTCACGGCCAACAAGTTACGGGTCCAAAACGCCGCTGACGCTGCGGCCTTCAGCGCTATGGAATTACAGGCCCGGCAGATGAATATCGACGCCTATCTCAACCGCGCCATGCTCGCCAACGAGGTTGCCATCGGTCAGGCCGTGGCGATTCTCTCCTGGTCGCGCTATGCCAAAAGAGCCGGTGAGAATATCGAAGATCTGACGAGTAAAGTGCGAGGGGTCCCTTATCTGGGGCAGGCCATTGCTGGCGCGGGAGAAGTTATCAAAGCCAGCTCATTGCTCGTATATGGCAGCGGTGTGGCATACACCAATTCCTTCATGGTTGTTGCCAACACCATGGACGCCGCTTACTCCGGTGCCCAGCAGGCCTTTAATCTCGCCCTGGGCGTTTCCACCCCGAGCTATGCTCGAAAGTGGTGTACGGGCGCGTTACAACTGGCTTGAATGAGGTGGCGTACTGTTGCTACAAAGGGTTTCCGACTCAAAGAGCAACATAAGGAGTACGCCGTGGAAAAGAA
>Ga0172382_10000534_pt1 | contig 72157 bp, 62 predicted proteins | sample Leawel138RmetaG_FD_122245 | JGI IMG/M metagenome (GOLD analysis project Ga0172382, IMG submission 122245) | Leachate microbial communities from a municipal landfill in Southern Ontario, Canada - Leachate well 138R metaG | ecosystem: Engineered > Solid waste > Landfill > Unclassified | place...
CGTTTCAGTGGTACGATTTGGCATAGGCAGTCTCGTTTTGGTTGTGGTGTCGAATACCAGTAACCATAAGCCTTTGGCGCGAGATTGCCTACCCGTTTCTACAACAATAATGAAATTTCCGGGATAGCGCAGTCAGTGCAAGTACCCGCTGTTCAACCTTGGCTGAGGTCAGCGCCAATCGACCCGTGCAAAGGAAGGTGCCAAAATCCTCCAGCTGACAGCATCTTGGCAGTGCTACGCTGGTAGACTTCCAATTATTCACAAAATGACGAGCACCGTGCGTGGGCACTGGCGCTTGCCATGTACTGTGAGTGAGGTGTCATAATGAAGACTATTCCGTGGATCCTGCGCGTCTATGGTGAGCGTTGTGACAATCAGTGGTCCCTCATTTGCCTCGACTTCAACCTGACTGTGCAGGCTGATTCGCTGGACGAAGCGCAAACGAAGCTACTCGGCATGACCAAGTCGTATCTCAACGAAGCGCTCGCGGCCGATGGCCCTGATCATCGATATGCCGAGCATTTTCTTCGTCGGCGCGCGCCATGGGGGTTCTGGGTCAAATACTATATTGCCCTTGTCCGCGCCCATCTCGGCGGTACGCGTGATGGCAAGTGCGGCAAGCGGATAGCAAAGTCTGAAGCTATTCCGATGGTACCCGCTGGCGCATGATCCTGCAGTGTCATTCCTGAATATGGCGTCTGCCTGCAGAAACGCCGGGTTGCTGTTGTCATGGCTGAGGCCATCGATCACCCGCCCAGGAACCCCGGCGGCTGCAGCCCCTCTTCGACCTGCGCGCGCAGCCGTGCAAAAGCCCGCAGCACTTCGCCGGGCGTAAGGGCCGTGCGCCAGTAACGATCGCGCAGCCGCCCGCCAATCAGCCACTTCGGGTACACGAAGGCGGCCGGCGACCACGCCGGCAGCCAGCAGCGCGTACGGGTCGGGCGCCCGGTGAGCGACAGCGTGGGCACCCCCACGCTGGACGACAGATGCCCTATGCCTGACTCATTGCCGATGAACCAGCCCGACTGGTGGATGAACCCGGCCACGGCCGACAGCGACGGCAGCTCGGGCAGCCCCAGGCCCAGTTCGCGCACCCACAGCCAGTCGGGCCGCTCGGCCGGCGAGACGATATAACAGGGCTCGAAACCCTGATCCTGCAGGCGCAGGCCCAGCGTGCGGAAGTGGCGCGGCGCCCAGCAGCGCTGGGCCCCCGTCGAGGTGGGATGGATCACCACCCGGCGCGGATGGCGGCGCCATGAATGGGGCTCGGGTGCACGCATGCCGTCATCTGCCGTGGCCTGCGTCAGGCCCAGATAATGATGGCAGAAGCGCACGATCTGATCCAGCTTGGTGAACCCGCGCCCGGTCACCCGCACCAGGCCATCGTAATACAGCGCCTGCGGATGATACGCACAGAGACTGAACGGCCAATCCACGTGCATCTGCAGGCACAGGTCGAAGCCCCGCAGGGTTTCGGTGGCCTGCGCCTCGGCCAGCGCCGGGCACACCGCCAGCCCCGGCAGCCAGTCGGCCAGCGCGCGGGCATAATCGCCATACACGCAGACCTCGCGCCCCGCCGCCCGCAGGTTCTGGGCAATCGTCAGCATCAGCAGAGAATCACCCAGCCGCGGCGCCAGCACCACCGCCACCCGCTGGCTGGCCTCGGCCATCTGTCGTACCCCGGCAATCTCAGCCGGGTTGCGCGGCGCCAGCCGGGCCAGCGCGACACCGTCGGCCGGGCCAGACGCTACGCCAGACGCCGAGCCAGCCAACTGCGCCGAACCAGATCTGCCCGATAAGGGCGCGCGGCTCATCGTGCCCCCCAACCCGTGAGCACGATGCGCACCGTCTTGAACACGATGAGCAGATCCAGCCACAGCGAGAAATGCTTGATGTAATAGAAATCGTGCTGGATCTTGATGCGCGTGGATTCGGTGTCATCCGCATAGCCCTGCATCACCTGCGCCCAGCCCGTGATGCCCGGACGCACCACGTGGCGGTAGATATAGAACGGAATTTCTTCCTCGAAGCGATCCACGAACACCCGCTGCTCGGGGCGCGGCCCGATCAGGCTCATGCTGCCGCCCAACACGTTGAAGAGCTGCGGCAGCTCATCGAGCCGGGTCTTGCGGATGAAGCGCCCCAGCCGCGTGATGCGGTCGTCGTGGTTGTTCGCCAGGCGCGCACCGCGGGCCTCGGCATCGACCACCATGCTGCGGAACTTGAAAATGCGGAAATCCCGGTTGCCCAGCCCCACCCGGTTCTGGATGAACAGCGCCGGCCCCGGGCTGTCGATGCGGATGGCCAGCGCCACCAGCGCCATGACAGGCAGCGTGAGCGGCAGCGTCACCAGCACCGCCAGCACATCCAGCAGGCGCTTGCTGAGCACGTACAGGGGCGACGGCAGCAGGGTACCGACCTCACTCTCGGACAGATGGCTGATCTGCACCCGCCCGGTGAGCGCCTCGACCACCTGGCGCACATTGAACACCGGGATATGCGCCAGAATGCAGCGCGCCAGGAAGCGCTCCCAGTCGGGCGTCATGTGCTCGCCGCCCAGATCGGCCACGATACCGTCGTAGCGTACGCCCTGCAGATCCGGGCTGGCCAGATAGCGGAACTCGAGGTTCTGGGTGGTCTGAAGCTGCCCGGTATCCACCATGGGCAGCACGGCGAACTTCATGCGTCGGTAGCGACGACCCACATAATGGCTGCCATAACACCACAGCAGGGCCAGGGCCCAGGCCGTGAGCAGGGCCGAGCGCGAATAGCTGCTGCGCGTGAAGAACAGGGCGGCAAACGACAGGGCGTACACCCCCGAGACAATCGGCGCGATGTGTGCCCAGACCTGCCCGCCCACGAACCGGGCCAGGCGCCGCAGCAGCCAGAACGACAGCACCCAGGCCGCCCCGGCCGCCCACAGCGTGTTGACGCGGTTCTGCGTCAAGTCGTCCCAATCGGACACCTCCCACAGCCAGAACGATGGCAGCAGCACACAGCACACCAGCCCCACCAACAGCTGGAACGGGGCCGAAAGCAGAAGGATTTCATACCAGCGCGAATGGCGCCGGGCCTTCGGATCGAGGGACGTGTCCATGGGCATGCAGGCCTCACCCCGCATCCGGCACCGCGCTGGCGGCACCCGATGCCCCACGCCGCTTGGCCAGCGCGCGCCACGCATAATGCCCCATGAGCCCGGCCGAGCGCAGCAGCGGCAGCCCCAGGTGGCGACGATAGATGGCCCATTGCCAGCCCGCATTGCGCCACAGATTGCCCGACAGCGAGCCCGCATGCACCCGGTACTCTGCCAGCGGCTGCGCCCCCGGCACCCGGCGCGCCACGCCACCGCGGCGCATGGCCTGCAGCCAGAACAGATAATCTTCGTGGCCTATGGGCTGAAAACGCAAGCTGCGCGCCAGTTCGCCCTGCAGCATGCCGGTGGACATGCCGATCACATTGCCGCGCAGCAAGCCCGTGAAGGATGCAATGGGCGGCGGCACCACCAGATTGAGCGGCCCCTGGGCGCCAAAGCGCCGATATGTCGTGTAGCTGACGGGACACCCCGTCTGGCGCATGCTGCGGCATTGCTGCGCCAGCTTGTCGGGATGCCAGCGGTCATCGGCATCGAGAAACGCCACATACCGCCCGCGCGCCTGTTCGAGCGCCCGGTTGCGCGTGGCCGCCACCCCCAGATTCACCTCATTGCACCAGACCCGCACGCGCGCATCCGCCCGCGCGTTCTCTTGCGCGATCTGCAGTGTGTCATCTGTGGCCGCGTCCACCACGAGCAGGAGTTCCCACTCGGACATGGACTGCGCCCGCACAGACGCCACCGCCTCGGCCAGGGTGGCGGCCGCGTTCCAGGCCGGCATGATCACGGACACCAGGGGTGAGTCTGCAGAAGGCGCGAGAGTCATGATTGCAGGGAGAACAATTGCAGGGAGCACATCCAGAATGATCCCGTGAACATATCATGATACCGGGCCGTTGTTGTGGCGGATGCCCTTGTATATGGGGATCGCCGATGCCCCGTCAGCGCGCCCAGTCACCACCCCAGCGTTCGCCGCAGCTTGCGCACCACCCGCCGGGTCAGCTGATGGCACGCCCTGTGCAGGCGCCACACGGGCCAGGCCTGACGCGCCACGGTTTTCTGCAACGCAGCATTGCGCTGTGCCAGCCGAGTCGCCAAGGTCTCATAGCCTGGCAGGACACCCTGATCCGTGAGATTGAATTCTTCGAGTGCAAACAGATTCCGGCGCGTGGCCCCGAGCATGTAGCTGTCCAGCGCCGCCGACAGCTCGATGTAATCCAGATCCGAAAATCCGTAGAGCTGCGCCACCTGGTTTCTGGCGGCCTCATCGTTCAGGATTTCGTACAGCCAGCGCAGGCCCAGCTGCCATGCATTGGGCTGTGCATTCGTGATGCAGGCTATGGCCAGCAGAAACTTCATGTTGCAGCCGTCGGAGCGACGCCAGGATGAGAATTCGGGGAATACCCGCACGAAGTCATCGAACGAGGATAGCGCCAGGTAGTTTTCGCGCAGAAAATTGAATTCATTGGCAATGCGCACGTAGACTTCAGGGCGCTGACCACTCACGTTGGACCGATTGGTGAATCGCCTGAGCTGAATCAGCCGTTCTTCCAGCACCTGGACCGGGTAATGCAGCAGCAAACGCGACCAGAATTCACCGTCGTCAGTCTGCCCAAGACCGTACCGATACACGCCCACTTGTTCATAGCAGCGCTTGCGGGCCACGAGCGTGGGCTGACAGAGCGCGATCGTGCCATCGAAGACGTGCCTGAGCAGTTCCCATCTGGACCGTTCGGGCGGATTCAGCCACTCATTCCTCACCTTGTTGCCGTGTTCGTCGATGACCTGCGCCCAGGTGAAGGTCGCGCCCACCTCGGGATGGGCATCCAGGTAGGCCACTTGCCGCTCGAGTTTTTCCGGCATCCAGATGTCATCGGAATGATGGATGGCGATGAACTCACCGGAAGCATCTGCAATCGCCTGATTGATCAAATGCACGATCTGGCCCGGCCTTTCGCTTCGCCGTGCAGAGACCCGAGCATCATCGACGCTCGATATCAATGACCACGAGCCATCCGACGATGCATCATCTAGAATCACGAGTTCATGATCCGTGAATGACTGCTGCAATACGCTGTTGATGGCCTGCCCAAGAAAGGGCTCATGGTTGAAAGACGTCAGAATGACAGAAACACGAGGCAAGTTTTCTCTCCGGCGGTGGCTACGGCCTTTCGACCAGGCAATCGAACCGAAAATAGGCGCTCATGCGCTCAGGCCCTTGCGACAGGATGGTTGCCCGAAACCCAGTTGCCTCAACCAGTGCCCTGAATTGTTCCCGAGTCCACCAGTTACCGATATGCGGCGTACCGGACGCTTTCTGCTTTCTGTAATACGCCATTTTTTCTTCGGTATCGTAATACGAAGCCAGCTGGTCGTGATCTGGAATGCCACTGATGTACATGGTCTGCACGCTGGCCGCCCCATGTACGGCCTCGAGCAGGCGAACGAGATCATCAGACTCGAGACACGAGATCGAATCACAGATATACGCCTTGCTGCACCCTTCGAAGAAGCTCGCTGGCAATCTGGATACGTCGGCTGTCAGATAATCGACATTGTCCGCCGCACTGAATTCGCGAGCGTAATCCACCATCTGATCAGAAATATCGACAGCCCTGATACGGCCTGCCTTCCGCGCCATCACACGCGTGATCAAGCCATTTCCGCAGCAGAGATCGGCGACCATGTCAGAATCAGTCAGACGCAGTGCGCGCGCAATGGCACCGATGGTGAGGTCGATCTGACCCTGATCCATTTCCTGGCCATTCACGGTTCTCTCGACCTGCTTCAGCGGGGATCCCCGGAATTTCTCGACCTTCGCATTGTAATGATTTTTCCAATATTCATTCACGACTGACAGCACCTCGAAGAAAACCCGACCCATGGCCGGAAAATTGCCGATGGCTCATACCATCAAATTCAATACCACAGAAGCACATTTCAATATCTGAACAAAACGTCGAGCACCTCGTGGATCACCCGGTCCATATCATCTGCGCCATAACGCTGGTCACACGGCAAGGCCAGACATCGGTCCAGCAACTGGCGTTCGATACAATCTTCGCCAATTCTCGGGCGTGCTTCATCCCAGAACGTCGGCACATAAATGCCTTTGTCAGCCAGGGCTCGCCTGGCATGGGTAACGTCCCGGTCCACGACCAGTGGATAGCAAAGTGGCACACTGCAGGCATCGAGCACCCACTGGATCGCATTCAAGTCATTGAACGCCTTGGCAAGCCGGATGAAATTCAACCGCCTCCGACACTGCACATCCTGCATGTCGATGCTGTGCAAAAGGCGTGCTGTCAGGCGTGACATGCGCAGTGGCGCCGTATCTTCGAGCAGTTGGTTCGCCTGCTGGAACTGTGCATAGCCGGCTCTTGCCGAAACCGTCATGCGCGTCAGCAGATGACCCATGCGCTGGCTCGAGAGTGTATCCTCATGATCCGGCATCGTGAAATCATCACTGGATGACACCAGAAGGCCGCCATCTGGCACCCCCACGAATTTGCGCGGTGAGTAAATGGATCCGAATACATCCACGGGCGCAGCAAACAGGGCCTGGGTGTTATCCACGATCAACTGATCGGCTGGCATGCGCTGCCGTATGCTCGCCACACCTTCATGACACAGGCCGAAATAGTTCACATAGATCAGCACCACCTGAGAACACAGAGGCCATGTGATCTTTGGATTGAATGCATCATCCAGAAAATAGAACTCAGGCGTACATCCAGCATCCCGTACGGCATCCAGAACAGAATCGCAGATATAGGCCGGCACCCAGCATTGTCTGAAATTGCCCGATTCCAGCAGAGCCCGCAATGCCGCTCGGGCCGATTGGAATTTCCGGTACGGCCGTGGAAACGGGTCGCCATGATCTGGCAGCGCCAGTTCAAAATAGCCCCCGATTTCTCTCGGTGAGGATGGATCCGATACCCCGCCCATTCAACCACCTGCCTGACTGGCGCCTGCTGCAGCCTGCGATATTCTGGTGATTTCGCACTCTTGCAGCAAGTGGCGCGTGCCCGCCACCCCGTTGTACATCAGCACGTCGATGATGGACAAAGATGGCTGCAGCATTTCGGCTGGTTGCCCATAACGAACCTGCGGCACCTGGATCATCGACAGACCGATGTCGTTTGCCGTAAATTTTTCCACATCCAGCAAACCAAACCCGCCGACTGGATTGATCACATCTGTTGCCCCGAGTTGCAGCGCCTGAAACAGTGGCCAGTCACCGGTTTCACGGACCTCTGAATAATCGAATGGATGCGCAGACGACACGATGAGTTCGGTTTCGATCGACAACAATTCGCAGACATCGGCGATGATCCTGCAGTTGAGCGCCCCAAGCGTATTTTCGTTGCCACTGTGCAGCATTTCTTCGACAAACGCATGAGTGTCCCGGTAATGGGGCGCTGTCTTGCGATACTGGGCAAGCTGATTCAGTATGCGGCCGCGCCAGACGCCGTCTGGCGCCAGCGGGACATCCTTGATGGCCGTGGATACGGGATGCTTCTGCAACGGCACGGTAATGTAATGCCAATTGCCATCCGGCCCTAATATTCTGTTCCGACTCACCCAGCCACGCCTGATGTACTGGGACTCATCGAAGAGAACGAAGCAGTCCACGGCATTGATCAACTGCCAGTATCCGATATAAGGGAAAAAGTAAGGCTGCATGCCCCCGAGGCGTTTCATCAGTGTCCTGCCTGCTCGATGAGCGATATGATCCGGCGTGCCTCATCATTGGTGAGCGCGGGGTAGATCGGCAGGCAAATCACCTGCTCTGCAGCCCGACTGGCCACCCGCAACCTGTCCGGATGCGCCGATTCAAGCCCGTTGTACATCCGAAAACTGCTGATCAAGGGATGGAAATAGCGGCGCGCGTATATGCCATGCGATTGCAGCCATTCATGCAACTGATCACGCTGCAAGGGAAAACCCTGCGTGATCCGGATTGGAAAATAGGCATGGTTGGGAACATGCCCGGCTGTTTCGGGCATGCAGTGCACGCCAAGCACACCTGAAAGCCCATCCCGATACATGGCCGCAATGGCTGCCCTGCGCGCGATGGCATCACCAACCACCTTGAGCTGCTGCAGACCCAGTGCGGCATTGAACTCGCTCATCTTGCCATTCAGGCCCGGCAGATCGATGGTGCCCTCATCCACGAAGCCGAAGTTTCTCAGGCGATCCACCCGAGCCTTGAGATGCGCATCAGCCGATATGACGGCCCCGCCTTCAAAGGTGTTGAAGACCTTGGTGGCGTGAAAACTCAGCACCGACATGTCACCATGGTCGAACAGGCTGCCGCTGGATAGCCTGACCCCGAAGGCATGGGCCGCATCATAGATCACCTTGAGCCCGTGCCGGCGTGCGATGTCGCCGATCGCGACCACGTCGCAAGGTTGCCCATAGCAATGGACCGGCATGATGGCCACCGTCTCGGGCCCGATGGCTGATTCAATCTGGCGGGGATCCAGATTCAGAGTATGTTCGTCGACATCCACAAACACGGGCTTCAGACGGTTCCAGAGCAAGGAATGTGCCGTGGCCACGAACGAAAAAGGAGTTGTGATGACCTCGCCCTGAAGTTCCAGTGCCTGCAGCGCCACGATCAGACCGATCGTGCAATTGGTGAAAAGCGAGACATGCTCTACACCCAGGTACTCGGCCAGCGCCGATTCGAACCGATCATGAAACGGGCCGCCATTGGTCAGGATTTTGCTGTGCCATATCTGCTGCAGCGCAGGCAGCAGATCATCGAGTGGCGGCAGCGACGGCTGAGTGACATGGATTGGCGAGTGCTTGTGCATTTATGAGTGCCTGTGCATTGATATTACCCACGCGGGCTGCCAGTGTGACAGGCGGGAAGGCCTATGGCCACCTGCTCCACCAGCGCCATCACCTGCCCCACCTTAACCCTGGCCACGCACCTGACCGCACCCTCTTCTGTCAATGGGTAGATACAGTTCCAGTTACAATTGAAGCATGGCATATGATGAACGGCACACAGGGGTCTGGACCCTGTCAATTCTTCCGGATAGGGCAGAAACCGGCCATAGTGCCCGCCGCCCAATATGCAGACGGCAGGTAGTCCCACCGCAGCCGCAATATGCACCGCAGACGTATCATTGCTGATCAGCAGGGCACTGCGCCGCAAGATCGAAATCAGTTGCACAAGCGTTGTTTTTCCGCTCAAGTCAGTGCAACGATCCCCGATTTCAGCCGCTATCTTCCGGCACCTGATCTGGTCATTCGAATCACCACAGAGAATTATATCCAGATCAAATCGATCTTTTAGCGCCAGGCCTGTCGCAATGAAATTCTTCAGTGGCCATTCCTTGCCCGACCAGGATGCCCCAGGAAACAACACGGCATAAGCATGCTCATGAACAAAGCTTGAATCAGACAGGTCTTCAGGAATTTCGGCAACCCTTGCGACGAAGTCCCGACGCGCCAGATTGCTTATGAATTCTGCATTCCTGTAAAGTTCCATGAGCGGCTTGTCGGATGCCGGAACGAGTTCGGTGTACCATCGGTCGCTTTTTTTCTTTTCCTGCCGGGTCATGTTGCTCAGGTCACCCACTGAGCCAATACGCGCTTGCGCAGCTGTGGCCCGCACAATGCTGTCACCGTGCAGACAGACCCTGGAATAGGTCGGCTGGACAGCCGTATGAAACCCTTTTTTCCGTATCAGAGTCAGGAACCTGTATCTGTAGAGAAAATCGAATGCCAGCTTCCTGCCATCAACCGGGATGACATCATCCCAATAGGGAAACTGGCGCGCAAGCTCTGCCCAGACCCGGTTTGCGATCAATATGATCCGTTCATTCGGAAATATGCCCCTGAATTCCTTGGCCGAATCAAGCCATAAAATGAAATCCCCGATGGCATCCACCCGCACAATGGCGATCCCCTTCCTGGGCCCATGCACTGGAATCATTGCTACAAGAAGGTCGCAAAGCAACGCAGGAAGCCGCCTTGATTTCAATACGATTTTCTTCAGGAAATTCCGCACACACCTTCACCTTCGCATCTTCCCGTAATGCACCACAAACCGTACGGCGAACAGCAGCAGTTGCACGATCCGGTTGTGGCCCAGGCCAACCAGGATGCGGAATTTCTCGGACATCACGCCCAGCGCATCCCGGCCGCTGGTACCGGCCTGGCCGAATTCGCCGGCGATGAAATCCGCCCGGGCGACCACGGCGCCGCCGTGCACGGCCTTGAGGATGAAATCACTGTCGGCTGCAATCGGAAAGCGGTTCGAATAATACCCGTAGCGTGCGTGCAGGCGGGTGCGGATGGCCAGGCTGACCGAATGGTTGCCGACATAGGCCAACTCGGCGTAGAGCCACTCCCAGGGTCGGCTTCTGACGCGGATCAAGTCTGACCCCGCGCGCGCCACGGCGGCCACGAAATCAGCCTGCGTACGGGCGCAGGCCTGGCGAAACCTGGCAATCGCATCAGGTTCGAGCACGTCATCGGCGCCCACCACCAGATAATAGTCGCCCCGCGCTAACCGGATGGCGCGGTTCAGGGCGTCGTAAATACCGAAATCCGGCCGGGAATCCAGGCGCAGGTTCAGTGTGGCCGCCGCGACTTCAAGACATTCCAGCGTCCCATCAGTAGACGCGCCGTCAGCCACCACCCATTCGAAATCGCCATCCGTCTGCGCCTGTAGCGACGCAACCAGCCCCGGCAGCACCGCGGCGGCATTGCAGGTCGCCGTGATCACCGAAAAGCGCGGCAGAGCCGTGGGCGGGTCAGCAAAAGAACCGGTCATGATCGAGGCTGCGCAAGGCGCGGGCTTGCCCATGCTTCATTCGTCGTCCTTCGACAGGGCGGCATCGAGATCGACCTCGATGCCACCAACCAGCGCCTGGAGCTGTTGGACGAGTCCTGCATCCAATGCCTGCAAGCGCTCGGGATGGCTGGCGATGTCGTGGGCCAGAACATCCAGAAACGGGCCAAGGCCAAGATCTCCATCTTCATGGCTTGCAGCCCGGGGCTGCGTAGATTCAGCGCCTGCGGTCGCAGGCACGACGTTCTCAAACTCGCCCATAGCGGTCCTCCAGGCGTACGATGTCATCTTCGCCCAGGTAGGCGCCCGACTGCACTTCGATCAGTTCGAGCGGGATCACGCCTGGGTTTTCCAGGCTGTGCACCTGGCCGATGGGGATATAGGTGGACTGATTCTCGCTCACCAGGTAGGTTTGATCGCCCTTGGTGACCTGCGCCGTGCCGCTGACCACCACCCAGTGCTCGGCGCGGTGGTGGTGCTTCTGCAGCGACAGCTTGCCGCCGGGCTTCACCGTGATCTTCTTGACCTGGTAGCGCGGGCCGCTGCCTATGGCATCGAAATGGCCCCAAGGGCGCCATTCTTCACGGTGGCGCAAGTGCTCGCTGCGCCCGGCGGCCTGCAACTGGGCGACGATGGCCTTGACATCCTGCACCTGATCCTTGCGCGCCACCAGCACCGCATCGCGGGTTTCGACCACCACCAGGTCCTGCACGCCCACCAGCGCCACCAGCCGATGGTCGGCGCGCACCAGGTTGTCGTGCGCCGCGTGCATGAGCACATCGCCACGCAGGCGATTGCCCTGTGCATCATCGGGCTGCACCTGGGCGAGTGCCGACCAGGCGCCCAGATCATCCCAACCCGCATCGAGGGCCACCATCGCCGCCTGGGTCGTATGCTCCATGACGGCGCAGTCCACCGATTCGGCCGGGCAGGCCGCGAAATCGTCATGGCCGATGCGCACGAAATCCAGGTCATGTACACATCCCGCCCAGGCCTGGCGGCAGGCCGCCAGGATATCGGGCCGGCTGGCCTGCAGGGCCTGCAGGTAATCGCTGGCGCGAAACAGGAACATGCCGCTGTTCCAGTAGTATTCACCGCTGTCCAGATAGGCCTGCGCCGTCTGCGCGTCGGGTTTTTCGACGAACTGGCGCACCTGCCAGCCGCTGGCCAGGGGGGTGCCGCGCCGGATGTAGCCATAGCCCGTCTCGGGCCGGTCGGGCACGATGCCGAAGGTGGCCAGGCGGCCCTGCTGCGCCAGCGTGCGGGCGGCCTGCACCGCCTGCTGCCAGCGCGCCACATCGCCGATGCGGTGATCGGCAGCCAATACCAGCAAGAGCGGGTCGGCCCCCTGCCCCATGGCCATGAGGGCCGCCAGCGCGATGGCCGGCGCGGTGTTGCGCGGGCAAGGTTCGAGCAGGACGCGGCCTTCGGCCAGGCCCACATCGTGCATCTGCTCGGCCGCCAGAAAGCGGTGCTTCTCATTGCATACCAGGATGGGTGCCAGGCAATCCAGGCCCTGCAGGCGCTGCAGGGCCTGCTGCAGCAAGGTCTGCTCGCCGGCCAGCGCAAGGAACTGCTTGGGCTTGTACTCGCGCGACAGCGGCCACAGGCGCGTGCCCGAGCCGCCTGCCAGCACGACCGGCAGCAGGGCCTCGGCCCGCCTGTCGGCAGGAGCGGGCACGCGCGGTGGCTGGCCCACCGGCGCAAATTCAGTGCTGTGACCCTCTTGCGTCATTGCTCTGCCCCCCGATAAGCGTCACCCTGCGCCTGAAACCAGGCATACGTCTGCGCCAGCCCCGTGCGCAAGGGGATCTGCGGCCGCCAGCCGAGGGCCTGCAGGCGGCCGACATCGAGCAATTTGCGCGGCGTCCCGTCAGGCTGGGTCGGATCGAAGTGGATTTTACCCCTGTAGCCGACCACTTCGGCCAGCAGCGTGGCGAGCGCGGCGATGCTGACATCCGTGCCGGTGCCGATATTGATGTGTGAAAGCATGGGCTGAACCATACCCCAATACGTATCCGCAGGCAGATCCATGACGTGCACGCAGGCCGCCGCCATATCGTCCACGTGCAGGAACTCGCGCCGCGGCCGCCCGCTGCCCCACACGGCCACCTGCGCCAGGCCTTGCATCCGCGCCTCGTGCAGGCGGCGCATGAGCGCCGGGATCACGTGGCTGTCGCGCGGATGGAAATTATCGCCCGGCCCATACAGATTGGTAGGCATCACGCTGCGGTAGTCGCGCCCATGCTGGCGATGATACGACTCGCACAGCTTGATGCCGGCGATCTTGGCCACCGCATAGGGTTCGTTGGTGGGCTCCAGCGACCCGGTGAGCAGTGCCGATTCGGCCATGGGCTGCGCCGCCAGCCGGGGATAGATGCACGAAGAGCCCAGAAACAGCAGCTTCTGCACCCCGGCCTCGTGAGCCGCCTGAATCACATTGCACTGGATCATCAGGTTTTCGTAAAGAAAATCGGCCGGACGGGTCTGGTTGGCGTGGATGCCGCCCACCCGGGCGGCCGCCAGATACACCTCATCCACCGCCTGCGCCGCAAAAAAGGCACGCACCGCCGCCGGGTCGCGCAGATCCAGCTGCGCGCGCGCGGCGGTGAGCAGGGTGGCCCCGCCCCCCCGGGCCTGCAGGTGGCGCACCAGCGCCGAACCCACCATGCCCTGGTGCCCCGCCACGTAGATACGCGGGACATGGCTGCCGGGCGCTGCGGCGCCCGAGCCGTCGCCAGCCGGCCCATGGGCGTACCCGCCAGCGGCGTGACGCCCTGTCGTGGCCAACCCGGAATGCGCGCCCATACCCAACTCAGCCTTCCCGGGAGACATCCACGGCATAGCCGTGCTGCCTGAGCAAGGCATCGCGCCGTGCCTGTTGCAGATCATGGGCCATCATCTCGGCCACCAGTGCATCGAGCGTGATTTCGGGCGCCCAGCCCAATTGGTCGCGCGCCTTGCTGGCATCGCCCAGCAAGGTCTCGACCTCGGCCGGCCGGAAATAACGCGCATCCACGGCCACGATGACATCGCCCACGCGCATGGCCGGCGCCCGGTCGCCCGTGACGCGTTCGACGATGCCTTTTTCATCCACCCCGCGGCCCTCGAAGCGCAGCTGCACCCCGATCTCGGCGGCCGCCTTGTGGATGAAATCGCGCACCGAATGCTGCACCCCGGTGGCAATCACGTAGTCATCGGGCTGATCCTGCTGCAGCATCAGCCACTGCATGCGCACGTAATCCAGGGCATGGCCCCAGTCGCGCAACGCATCCAGGTTGCCCATGTACAGGCAGGGCTCCAGCCCCTGGGCGATATTGGCCAGCCCGCGGGTGATCTTGCGCGTCACGAAGGTCTCGCCGCGGCGCGGCGATTCATGATTGAACAGAATGCCGTTGCAGGCGTACAGACCATAGGCTTCGCGGTAATTGACCGTGATCCAGTAGGCATACAGCTTGGCCACCGCATACGGGCTGCGCGGGTGAAAAGGCGTGGTCTCGCGCTGTGGGGTTTCCTGCACCAGGCCGTACAGCTCGGATGACGACGCCTGATAGTAGCGGGTGGACTTTTCCAGACCCAGGAAACGGATGCCTTCCAGCAGGCGCAGCGCGCCCAGCGCATCGACATCGGCCGTATATTCGGGCGACTCGAAGCTCACCGCCACGTGCGATTGCGCCGCCAGGTTGTAGACCTCGTCGGGGCGCACCTCGGACAGGATGCGGATCAGGTTGGACGAATCGGTCAGGTCGCCATAATGCAGAAACAGGTTGCGCCGGGCTTCGTGCGGATCCTGGTACAGGTGATCGATGCGCTGCGTATTGAACGACGATGCCCGGCGCTTGATGCCGTGCACCTTATAGCCTTTGGCGAGCAGGAACTCGGCCAGATACGAGCCATCCTGGCCGGTGATGCCGGTGATGAGCGCTGTTTTTTGCTCAGTGGTGTGAAGAATCGTCATGCCGGTGCCCATGGTAGGCCACATTGTCATGGAAAAACAGTTTCAGTGCCATATGGCGACCCTAGATGACGGCATTTTCGGGAATGGCACGTTCCATGATCTGGTCACGGTCGACCCGGTCATGGATAAAGAACGGCTCGTACTGCGTCAGTGGATCCCGATCCGGATTGCGGTACGCCAGCACCAGGAAAATGGCCATGATTGCCACGCAGGCGCCGATGAACAGCACGCGGATCGCAGTGGGTTTTTCTGTCAGGATCACGCTGAACAGCAGCGGATGCACCGCCAGCAGCGCCCAGCTGATCCGGGAGATATGGATGCCGAACGGCACGGCGGCAGAATACAGCAAGAGCCCCAGGAAAAAGCAGTTGAACAGGTACACATGATTGCGTTCGGCTGAAATCAGCCGCCGGTTCAGCAGAAAATAGATGAGGATGGCGCACATCAGGGCATAGATCTTGTAGCCGCTATCCGATACGTGCTGGGTCAGATAATACGAATACCAGCCCGTCCACAGCGACACCCGGGTGATCACGACCGACCCCAGGGCCAGCGCGGCCAGCCAGGCCAGTACATAGACGGGCAGGTTCAGCAGGCGCGCCAGGTAGCGGCGCAGCAGAACCACGGGGATCAGGATCGCGATCGCGGCATGAAACAGGATGGCCAGCAGCATCAGCCCCAGGGATACGTACAGATTGCGCCGGATATCGCTGGCCACGTAAAAGAAGATGGCAATCGCGATGAACTGGCGCACCACGCCCAGGCTGTCCAGAAAGGCCATGGGCAGGCACAGGAACGAAAAGACCCCGATCAGGCTCAGCCGGTAGGTGCTGCAGTAGCGATCGAATGCCAGGTAGTAGAACAGCACCACCAGCGCGCTCGATAGGGCAAAGAACACCATCGGGTCGGTGAGGCTGGCAATGCCCATCAACACGCGCGACAGGGGTTCGAACCGGTCGATGGCGCCCGTGCTGATGAGCTCGTAGTACACCGGATAATCGAAACCGGCGTTGAAACGCAGGGCCGAAAAGGCAAAGAACGCCAGAAAGCTCAGTGACAGCTGCAGGCGCACCGACAACTCGAGATGATAGATGTAGAGCAGATAGCCGAAGAGCAGAAAATAATAGACCATTGCGCGCGATCTGAATGTTCGTCAGACCTGCTTGCGCATCCTGCGCAGGCTGCCGCACGACACCCACCCCAGAATGCACAGAAAGCCGAGCACCAGCCCGGCGATGGCCCCCACTGCAAGCGTGACATTGCGCCGGGGGAAATAGGGCGCGGCGGGCACACTGGCCCTGAACGACACACGGGCCAGATCGCCTGCGGGTTGCGGGTCCATGGCCTCGAGAAGATCGGCGCGGGCCTGCAATACAGCCAGGCGCGATGGATCACCCTGCGCACCCGCAGCATCCCGATATTCGGCTGCCTTGCGCAACAGGGCGATCTGCTGCGCATTCAGCTCGACCTCGTTGTGGCGCAGACCCTGCAGCACCGCCAGCATCTCGGCGTGGCTGCGCTCGAGCGCTATCTCGACCAGCTGATTCACCCAGCTCGCGGCCAGCACTGGATCGGGGTAGGACAGGGTCACATCGACCCTGGGAACCCCCCTACGGACATGATCCGCGAAGCTCAGATTGCTGTAGAGACCCTGCCGGACACGCGCCTTCTCTGACTCGGACAAAGGCGTGCCGCCTGTCGGGCGGACGATGGACTCGAAGAGCTGGTCGCGGACTTCCTGTGAATGCAGGTGGCGCAGGAAAATCTCGAATGACGCTGCGGGGGTGAGTTCTTTCCAGTTGAGCACCTCGGACATCACGTTGGTGTCATTGCCGCGCCCTTCGGCAAAGGCCGATACGATGAATTCCAGCCAATTGTGCGGCGGCTGGGCCGTGTCAGGTTCGTGAACTATCCTGTCGAGCCGCTGCAGGGCCAGGTTATAGGCACTCAGGTCGACCGCGGAGGCCGGCACCACCACCGCCTGGGCTCGATAACGCGCCACGGCCAGGCCCAGGAACACCCCGGCACAGGCCAGCCCAAGCATCATGCACACCAGCAGGAACCACTTGCCCCGCCACACGGCCCCCAGCATCTGTTCAAAACCCACCAGGGCAGTACCCTGGCCATTGTGACATGTATCCAATTTCCTCCCCCTACCCGTTCTGACCCAATAGCAAAATAGTTCTGAAAATATGCAAAAACCGGGCCGACTGCGCAGCCATTGAATAATGATCAAGAAACACCTGGCGCGCCCGCTGGCGATCCTGGGCGCACAGCGTATCGAGCCGTGTGGCCAGCAAGTTGGCCAGACCCGGCGCATCCTGCGCCACCGCAAGCACCGACCGCGCAGCCGGATGCGCCAACACCGGCTCGTAGCCCACGCAGGCGTGCGGCAAGGCCACAACGGGCAGGCCGTAGGACAAGGCCTCGGCCACCTTGGTCTTCATGCCGCTGCCCCAGACCACAGGCGCAACATACAGGGCTGCCGACCTGAACAAGGCATCCATCTGCCCGATATCGGGCGCCGCGTGATACACCACCCCCGGCGCCCCGGGCGGCGGTAGCCGATCCAGCCCGGCCCCGGCCACCACAAACCGAATCATATCCCTTTCCACCCTACCCTGATTCAGGGTGCTGGCCACCTGCAACAGCACCTGCAAGGCGTGCTGATTCGGCGCAAAGCCGAAATGGCCGGTGAACAGGACCGGCCCGCCGCCTGCCTGCGACACTGCACTGCCCTGCTGCAGGACCGCTTTATCGTGTGGCGGCTCCCTGCTACCCTCAGACGGTGCGCCATTGACCGCCCACGGCATCCCCTTGCCTGGTGGTGGCGCCCCCCGGCCATCTGCATATGGATCAGGCACGGTGATCGGCAGAATTTCGGCGTGCGCTGGCCCACCATACAGTTGCGCGAACAGGGCACGGTCCTGCGCGGTAATAAAGGTCATGTGGTCGGCCGCCAGGCAGCAGGCCTCGGCACGCCGGATCTGGAATGCTTCGAGGCGTGCAACCAGCGACCGGGGCAGGGATTGCGCCCCAGCTTTCTGACGCTGCAGGTCGTACTCGACATTATCGCTGCAGACGATGAACTTCCTGCCCGGCCAGGCCTTGCGCAACTGCGCCAGGATCAGGCCACCGCGCGAATTGTGCAGCACGACCAGGTCGGAAGCGGCACAGGCGCGCACAATCCGCCGCGCATGATGGCCCAGGAACGTAGGCTGCAGGCGCGCTCGCGCCAGAATGTCCACCGTGGTGTTCTTTTCCAGTTCCACCTCGGTGACCCGCTCATGCCCGAACACACGGCCAGCGCCGTGGATCTTCTTGCTGATCACCTGTACCTGCGCCACCCCTTCGGTCTGCAGCAGGCCGGACACCAGAGACCGCAGATACAGCCCGCCGCCCGAGAGCTCCTGCAGGCCATTGAGGGAAATCACCGTCACGTGCATGGCCATCCACCCATTGTTACGCGCATCATGACACTGGTACGGCCGCGCCCGTCATGGCACCGGGCCACCGGCCGCCGCCGCTGGACGGCCCAGGTGCATGCGCCACAGAAACCACAGGCCGGCCAGCAGGCTGACCGTGTGCGCCACCCCCAGCGCCAGGGGCCCCTGGTGCCAGCCCAGGCCAAAATCGGGCACCAGCAGCATGGCCCCCGCCGCCAGCCCCACCCCCCACTTCAGGGGCACGACGCGATGATTGCCCGCGTGTATCAGTATTGCATCGAGCCCCAGGGCCGCGAACCCCGGCACCAGCACCACCAGCGCCAGCTGGAACATGCCGGCGGTCTGCTCAAAGCCGGCGCCAAAGATGAGCGACACGATGAACGGCGCCAGCAGCCCCGCGCCGACCATGATCAGCAGGGCAAGCGCCGTCAGGATCAGCAGCAGGCGCAGCGATGACCAAAGGGTCTGACGACCCGCGCGATAGAGCAGTGATGGCGCCAGCGCCACCACCGATACCGGGCCGAAATACCACGCACTGTCGAGCAGATTCATGGCCGCAGCGTACTGCCCGTAGAGCCCGGCATCCAGGCGCGCGTGCAGGATCAACCGGTCCATGCGCAGAATCAGTATCAGGGCCACCAGGCCCAGCCAGATCAGCAGACCCTTGTGAAAGAACCAGCCCATGACCTCGCGAGTCGGCCTCCAGGAGCACGGCCAGCCGTCTTCGCGGATACCGAACAAGTAGCACAGTGCCGTGAGCAGATGATCCGCTGCGTAGACGATGATGAAGGCCAGGATGGGGGCGTGCATGGTGTACAGCACCGCCACCGCGATCACCTTCAGGCTGGAGACCAGCAGGCGGGTGACCGTGATGATACGCGTGGACTGGGCCACTTCACGGATCAGCCGCAGGACATTGAACGGCTCGATCACGATGAGCGCCAGGCCCATGATCAGCATCAGCGGCTGGCGCTGCAAGGGCTCCATATACAGCGACCAGGTTCCCATCAGCAGGAAAGCCAGCGTACCGGCCATCAGCCGCAGCACGAACAGCGAACCCAGCAGGCGTCGGCGCTCTTGCGGCTGCTCGCAAGTAGCCAGGCGCGGCGCGGAAACCTCGGTGCTGGCAATCAGGCCGATCGACGAAAATACCATCATGGCCGACAGCACGTACTGAAAAATACCAAAAGCGTCTGTGCCCAGTGTGCGCGCCACCAGACCGACCGCCAGCGCCGAAAAGGCCAGCTGGACGACTTTTTCACTGGCCAGCCACAGCAGGCTGCGCAGGGCGCGGGTACGAATCAATGTGTACAGGGATGAACCGGCCGGGATCATTCGGAAAACTCATGCTGTTCGACCCACAGGCGGCCATTCTCGTTGAATTGCCCCGTGACCAGCCGGCGAAGCCGCCGCCCTGGCAGATTTGCCACATGCAGACAGGCATCGCCCCGGGTATGCAGCCCCTCGCCCTGCATTTCAAAATCCAGGTTCTGGAACACGCGAAACAGCCTGCGGTTGGGCAGGCCCGGCGGATCAGCGAGGTACACATGCAGAAATACTGGAGCTTGCATCGCGACAGCATCGCATGGTCGCAGCAAATACACCAGCCGCGAGCCGCGCTGGAACACCTGGAAGGGGCCGTTGCGAGCAAGCGGTATCGCCAGACGGGGCGCATGATCCAATTGCCACAGGAGTTCATCCACCACCCGGACATCCCCTTCCTGCTGGGGATCCTTGAAGCGCAGGCGATAGCAGTCACCTTGGCGGTCCAGGCGCGTGAAACGGTCATCGACCAGAGTGTGCTCGGTGCCTTGACACGCCGATACATCGCCCTCTTGCAGCAGCATGAAGCGCTCGAACAGGGCCTTGTGGCCAAAACGCTCGAAACTGGAGCGTGACAGCATCCGAATCAGCGGGTATTGCACACTCTGCGCATCGAACGTGGCCGCACGCCCGGGCGACCCTTCAACCGCCAGCCGATACGGATAGCCGATGTGCTTGCCTGTTTCGGCAACGGCCATGTGGATCCTGAAGCGGTCGTACACCCACTGATCGCCCATGGCATTGCCGTACACCGCCGTCAGGCCCACCAGGCCGACCAGAAACACCCCCAGCACGGATTTCAGCGCCCATGAGGCCCGGTGGGCAAGCCCGATCACAACGACCGCCAGCACGACATTGAAACCCATCATGTAACGCGGCGCAAACACCAGATCCTGCAGCAGCAGGGGCAGCCCCGGCGCCAGCGCCAGCATGGCCGCCAGCAGCAGTGCAGTGACCAGCAGGCGCGGCACGGGCCAGGCATGCCTGAGCAACAGCAGCATCAGCAGCAACCCCGTGAAATACAGCACCCAGTTATAACCGATGAACTCGATGAACATGTCCAGGTAGGCACGGAGATTGCCCAGTACCCCCGGCAACAGGTCTGGCCATGCCAGCATGTCGGTAGATATGTAGCCATGGTACTCGCGATGCAGAAGCACCCGGTACAGCACCATGGCCAGCACCCACGAACCCAGTGCCACGCCCGCGATCTTCAGGACTGCACGCCCGGCATGAGTACCCGCACCCGCCATACGCCAGGCCAGCGCCGCCAGGCCGACCAGGTAAACGCCGCTGGAGAGCTGGTAAGTCGTCATCATGACCAGCAGGCCGATCACCGACACCAGCGCAAATACCAGTGTATCGGCCACAAACAGAAACGGCAGCAGTGAGGCCAGCACCGACAGACCCATGAAGGCCGAATCGTAGGTATAGGCCATGTTCTCGTAGAACAGCGGGTAGACCGCCAGCACGGCCGACATGATGACCGGAAACAGCGTGAGCCGTCCGGCCACGATCTTCACCAGCGTCACGGCGGCCAGCGCCATGCAGGCCAGACACGCCAGTTGCAGCAGCGGTGAATAATCGAAGGCGTGTTCCGAAAACCCCAGCCCGCGCAGCAGGTACTCGGCCAGATAGCGATTCAGGTGCAGGAACGCCGGAAAACCGCTGATTTTCTTGAAATTGTCATCGGCAAAGTAATAACCATCGATGCGCAGCAGCGACAGGTACGCCAGCACCATCACGGCAAAGACGATGCCGGCACTGGCCAGGAAAGGCCTGTCATCCGCATCCAGGATCAGGCTGCCCGCCAGGCGCTGGCGCAGGCCGGCTGGCCCCCACCCGGCGGGCCAGGCAAATCTGCCATGCATCCGTTTCACTGCGCTGCTACGTATCCGTTTCACTATGCATCCGTTCCACTATGCATTTGCTGCATTTTTCGTTCCACTGTGCACGTGCTTCTTCGACTGTTTCTTCGACTGCTTCTTCGGCCGGTTCACTCACGGCAACAGCCGCCTTCGTTCGCGCATGTCGCGGCCATGGCGACGCAGATACCGGTACCACAGCGCAAGATTGAACAGCTTGTGCAACTGCAGCGGGCGCATGTCGGAGCCGTGCATGATCCGCCACGCGGCCCAGGCCGTGGCCGGACCATACTCGAACAAGGCTGTCATCATAAAACCCGAGCGGCCCGGCAGATACCCCCGTTCGAGGCCTAGGGCCTTGAAACGGCCCGCCAGCCGGGCCTGGGTCTGCAGACGCGACAGAAAGGCCTGCGGTTGGCGGTTGGCCGTCAGGCTGTTGGGCCGCCGGGTGCAGACGTAGACCGCCTGCGGCACCACCTGCACCTGTTGCGCCTGCATGGCGGCGAGCACGTTGAAGGCCACGTCGTTGCTGAACATGATCTCTTCGAAGCGCAGATCCAGGCGGCGAATGAAGGCGTGCGCATACACCTTGGCCCAGGGCACGACGTGGTTCGCCGCCAGGCGCTTCAGGGTGTCTTCGGATGGCGCCGCGAGCCAGGCGCGGAGGAAGCGGTTGAGCCAGTCGGCCCGGATCGATGGCGTGCCATCGACCTCCTGGCGCGCCTCGGCGAGAAAATACACCAGATCCAGCCCCGCGGCGGCGTGCGCATCGAAGGCCGCGAAGGCATCCGGCAGGAAGCAGTCATCCGAATCGGCGAACACCAGCCAGGCGCCCTGCGCGTGCGCCAGGCCCACATTGCGCGCCGCGCCCGCGCCCAGGTTGCGCGCCGTGGACAGCCAGCGCACCGCCGGCCAGCGCGGCCTGAGGGCCTCGAGTGGTGCCCGGTCCGGGCTGCAATCGTCGATGACGATGATCTCGATATCGGCGCGCGCCGGCGGAATGCTGCGCAGCAGCCGTTCGAGGCGCTGCGCATCATCATGGTGGGGGATGATGACCGAATACCGCGGGCCGCCGGTGCCTAGATCATCCATCGCGAACGCCACATGAAGCGGTCGTGGCGGCGCTGCTGCACCAGCAGCGCATCGCGCACCGGCACGGCGGGCCCGGGTGGCGCATCGATGGCCTGAAACGCCTGCGCCAGCCCGTCGTCGACCGCGCGCGCCGCCTGCACGCGGGCCGCCACGGCGTGCTCGCGCAAGATGGCGATGAAGGGGTTGGAGTTGATCTCGTAGACCTGCACCTGGCCGTCCACCAGGGCATAATCGATGCGCCCGTACTGCAGCCGGCTGACCTCGAATGCCGCGCGCAGCACCGGCTCGCCCGGTGGGCTGTCGATGTGCTCGAGCTCGTCCTGGTAATCGGCCACGTCGGCACAGCCCGACTGGCCCTGCTGCGCCACCCACTGCGTGTCATGCACCGACAGCGCGCGCACCAGGCGCTCGCCCACGCGATAGGCGGCATATTTGCGAAACAGGCCGGGGCGCAGCGGCTGCGCGCAGTACTCGACCACCATCAGATCGCGCTCGGGGTGGCCTTGCGCCCGGGCCTGCGCCAGCGCCGCGCGCAGCCCGGCCGCGTCGTGGATCAGGTCGGTCAGCGGGCCGCGATGCGCCGTCTCGGTGCGCAGAAAGACCGGCCAGCGGTCCACCGCGGCCTGCTCGTGCGGGCGCCAGACCTGGAAGCGGTTCAGGCCGCGGGCGTGCAGGCTGCGCAGCAGGGCAAAGCGGTGCATGGCCTGGGCCGGGTCATTCAACACCTGCATCCCGGCCTGCTGCAGCACCCGGCAGACCCGGGCGGCCAGTTCAAGATCCCAGGCACCGAGGCGGTCGAAGTCCGTGAAAATCCAGGTGGCCCGGGGCAGGCGCCGGGCTTTCAGCAGCCGGTCATAGGACCAGATGGCGTGGCGCGGCATGCCCGGGATCTGATGCAGTTGCACCAGGGTCTCGCGCGGCCAGGTGATCACGAAGCAGATCATGACCAAGCCCTGCCCGAAAGAACCGGGCTGCCCCCGCCCGGCAGAAAAACTTCGCAAGACACGCCGGTTTCCATGCTACGATCCATAGACCTTTCATATGAGTGAGGAAGACAGCGATGGGACGAATTCAACTTGATCAGTCGGCCCTCATGGGCTTCAGGATCCTGCCCGAAAACCAGCCAGACACCCAGGGCAGTGAAGCCCGGCTGGGCACCAAGATCGGCGCCAAGATCGGCGCCAAGTCAGTCAGCGACACTGCAGCCGGCGCCCGTGAAGGGGCCCGTACGCAGTTTCTGGGCGCCAAGATCGGTGGCAAGAAAGTCTAGCAGCCCCGCAACCGGCCCGGCCGCGCCGTGTCCGCATACTGCGCAGCGCCGGCCACCATCATAATCCAAAGGCAGTCACAACACTGCCTTTTTCACGCGATGAGTGCACACCGCATCGAATTCGGCTTCATGCCCGACGGCGCCCGTGCGCAGCAGATGGATCGCTACGCCCATACCCTGCTGGCCGACAGCCTGGCGCACATCCAGTCCAGGGCGGGGCCTGTCCTGGGGCCTGATGCCCTCACGCCGCTCATAAGCCAGCTGCGGGCGGGTGCGCAGTTTGGCCCGGCGTGCTTTGGCCGCTACTACGAACTGGCCCTGGCACTGATGGATGACGATCTCGAAGAAGCCAGCCAGGCCGCCGATGCACTGCAGCAGGCACAGCCCGCCGGCCCTGATCCCGACTCCGGCTCTTGCCCCGGCCCGCGGCTCGTGGCGCTGGGCGACCTGCCAGCAGGCGATGCCGCGCTCTACCTGCGCCTGATGGACACCGATCCGCAGACCTCGTTTGCCATGCGCTCGCCCACGGCACAGGCGGCGGCCGACTTCCGGCAGCGCTTCGGGCAGGCCCTGGGCCTCATGCAGGCGGCGGTGCCCGCCCTGGCGGCCGAATTCAGTGGCCTGGTGCGCGAACTGTGCATGGTCACGGGCGACCCCGAAGCCAGCTACCAGTTCGACGGCGGCTCGTCGTACATGCTGTGGGGCGGCCTGTTCCTGAACATCGACTCGCACGAGACCGACGTGGCCCTGGTCGAAGTCCTGGCGCACGAAGCCACGCATTGCCTGCTGTTCGGCTTCTCGCAAGACGAAACCCTGGTGCTGAACCTCGATGACGAGCTCTACCAGTCGCCCCTGCGGGTCGACCCGCGGCCCATGGATGGCATCTACCACGCCACCTACGTTTCGGCGCGCATGCACTGGGCCATGTCGCGCCTGGTCGAGCACCCCGGCCTGACGGCCGAACAGCGGGCACAGGCTACCGAAGCGCGGGCACTCGATGCCGAGCACTTCTGGAGCGGTCACAGGGTAGTCATGCAGCACGCCCGGCTCACCGCCACGGGCGAAGCGGTCATGGCGCAGGCCCAGGCCTACATGGCGGCGCAATAAGGCACGGCAGCCCACAGCGGCACGATACGGCACAGCATGCGGCAGGGTCGCTGCGGGCTGGCGGCCATCTGCGCATGGCACCGGGCCAGGCCATCGGCCACCGCCGTGGCGGAGCGCGTCAAGGGTCCGGGCACGCCACCGCAGGCCCCGGCGTCTCAGTGGGCCCCGAACAAATCCCGCGTATAGACTTTTTCGGCCACGTCGGCCAGGTCGGCGGACCAGCGGTTGGCCAGGATCACGTCGGCCTGCCGCTTGAAGGCGGCCAGATCGGCCACCACGGTGGCGCCCCTGAAGGCCGACGCCCCGGACAGCACCGGCTCGTACACGATCACGGGGACATCCTGCGCCTGGATGCGCTGCATCACGTCCAGCGCGCTCGAATCACGAAAATTGTCCGACCCCTGCTTCATCACCAGCCGGTAGACGCCCACCACGCCCGGTGCGCGCCGCAGCACGTCGGCGGCGATGAAATCCTTGCGCGTGGCATTGGCCTGCACGATGGCCTGCATCAGGTTCTGCGGCACCCCGCGATAATGGGCCAGCAACTGACGCGTGTCCTTGGGCAGGCAATAGCCCCCGTAGCCAAACGAAGGGTTGTTGTAATGCTGGCCGATGCGCGGATCCGTGCCCACGCCCGCCAGCAGCGCGCGCGTGTCCAGCCCCAGGGTGGCCGCGTAGGTGTCCAGCTCGTTGAAATAGGCCACGCGCATGGCCAGGTACGTGTTGGCGAACAGCTTGATGGCTTCCGCCTCGGTGTTGGTCACGTACAGCACGGGGATGTCCGCCCGGCGCGCGCCGGCCTGCATGCGGGCGACGAAGCGGCGGCTGCGGGCGGAATCCTCGCCCATGACGATGCGCGTCGGGTACAGATTGTCGTGCAGGGCCTGCCCCTCGCGCAGGAATTCGGGCGAGAAGACCAGCGCGTCGGTGCCCAGTTGCGCCTTCAGGCCCTCGGTGTAGCCCACCGGCACCGTGGACTTGAGAATGATGCACGCCTCGGGCCGGTAGCGCAGCACGTCGCGCGCCACCGCCTCGATCGATCCGGTATCGAAGCGCCCGCTTGCGGGGTCATGATCGGTGGGCGTGGCGATGACCACGTAGTCGGCCTGCGCATACGCCACCGCCGGATCCGTGGTGGCCTGAAAATCTACCCGGCCGCTGCGCAGCAGCGCGGCCATGTCGGGGTCATCGACCGGGATGCGGCCCTGGTTGAGCGCGGCCACCCGGGCCGCATCCACGTCCAGGGCCACCACCCGATCATGCTGCGCCAGCAGCAGCCCGTTGGACAGCCCGACGTAGCCCGTGCCCACCACGGTGATGTTCATGACAATCAACGATACGAGTAATAATACTTGTACCCCGCGCCGTAGCCGATGCGGTTGCGCTTGACCGCATTGAACAGTATGCCCCTCACCGGGCCGGCCACGCCCGAATGGCGCAGCTTGCCCATGGCATCCACCAGTTCGCCGGGGGTGGACTGCTCGGCGCGGGCCACGATGAAGGCCGCCGTGGCGTGCTGCAGGATGGCCAGCGTATCGGCCACCGGCAGCACGGGCGGGGTGTCCAGCACCACCAGGTCGAACTGCGCCTCGAGCGCCTTGATCAGCTCGCCAAAGCGCGGCGACAGCAGCAGCTCGCCGGGGTTGGGCGGCATCAGGCCCGAGGGCAGCACCGACAGGCCGGCCTCGGATTCATGCAGCAGCACCTGGGCCAGCGCGTGGTCGCCCGCCAGCACGCCCGACAGGCCGGGCGCCTTGCGCGCGTAGCTGAAGTAGGTGTGCAGGCGCGGGCGGCGCAGGTCGCAGTCTACCAGCACCACCTTCTTGCCGGTGCTCGCCAGCAGGGTGGCAAAATTGGCCGCGATGAAGCTCTTGCCCACGCCCGAGGTGGCGCCCGTGATGGCGATCACCCGGCCCGGCGCGCCCATGAGCGCAAAGCTCAGGCCTGTGCGCAGCGAACGCAGGCTTTCCACGGCCGGGTCGTGCGGGGCCTGCAGGGCCAGCAGCTGGGTGCCGTGGCTCGAGCGCGCATCGGCCCCACGCACGCCCAGGCCGCGGCGCTGGGCGTGGTCCAGCCGCAGCTGAGCATCGGATTCGGGGATGGTGACATAGGTGCTCAGACCCGTGGGCCCTTCGAGCTGCTCGGGGCGCTGCGCGGCCGGGCGCAGGAAATACGCCAGGAAGGCCGCCAGAATGCCCAGGAACAGGCCCAGCGCGGCCGAAATGGCCACCGCCAGCGCTTTCTTGGGCTTGACCGGCTGCTCGCTGGGCAGCGCGTAGTCGATGATGCGCACGTTGCCTATGGTGCCGGCCTCGGCCACGCGCAGTTCCTGGGCGTTGTTCAGCAGCGACATGTACAGCGTGGTGTTCACGCGCGCATCGCGCTCGAAGGGCAGCAGCTCGCGCTGCGCCTTGGGCAGCCGGTCGATCTCGGCGTCGATCTTGCGGCTGGCCTCTTCGATGGCCACCATCTGCTTGTCCAGATTCTTCACGTCGGGGTGCGCCGCGGTGAAGCGCTGCAGGAGTTCGTCGCGCTTCAGGCGCAGTTCGAGGCGGCGGTTTTCCATTTGCACCGAGCGGTTCAGCAGGATCTCGGCTTCCTTGTCCACCGCAATCGTGTTGCTGCTGGTGCGGTAGCTGGACAGCGCATCTTCGGCGGCATCCATCTGGCGTTTCAGATCGGGCAGCTGGGTCTCGAGGAACTTCAGGCTGCTGCGCGCCTCGGCCGTGCGCCGCTCGACGTTCTGTTCGAGGTAGGCCTGGGCCACGGCATTGACGATGGACACCGCAAACGCGTCATCGGCGCTCTCGTACTGCAGGCGGATGATGCTGCTGCCCTTGCCGACCTCCTGGATGTCCAGGCCCGCCGACAGACTCTTGTACTGGCGCAGCGGCGAGCGCTCGGTGAACAGGAAGCGGGTGCCGATGCGCCCGCGCAGTTCGGCCACCGCCAGCACCGCCTGCTCGCCGCCCACGTAGAAGTCCGTGCGTTCGCCCACGCGCCCGTGGCCCAGCACATTGTCGTCGTCATCCAGCACGTCGAACTGGCCGTCACCCGTGGCCACCAGATAGAAGGTGGCGCCCCACTGCGTCGGCGGCACGTCGAGCAGGGCAAAGCGCAGCAGTTCGCCGCCCCAGGCATAGCTGGTCATGCCCCACACGGCCGGGGCCAGTTCGCCGGGGTACCTGGCCTCGTTGCGGCGCGCCAGCCAGCGGCCGATGAACGGAAAATAGCCCTCGACCTGCACCTGCATGTTCGCCTGCGTCTTCTTGATCGCCGTCATCAGCACTTCGCGCGAACGCAGGATCTCGAGCTCGGTGCTCACCGGGCTCTGCTCGAAGCCCAGCGTGTCGGACAGCACCGTCAGCCCGCCCAGACCCGCACTCTTGCGGCTTTCCACCTGGATCAGGGCATCGGCCTGGTAAATGGGCGTGGCCAGCAGGGCGTAGACCATACCGGCCACCAGCAACACCCCAAAAATGCCCGCCACCAGCCAGCGCCGCTGCACCAGCACGTTGAAGAGCTCGCCCAGGTTGATTTCGTCGTCGTCCTCGATCGGACGGCGGGCCAGCTGGGCCTCTTCAGTTGTTTTTTCAGTCATGTGGATACAACGGTTTCAGCACAGCGGCCGTCACTGAGCGATGCCCTGGACAGTTCTGACGCCACCCAGCGACGGCAACATCTGGTTGATCACGCGCGCCCAGCGGGTCACCCCGGCGGCATCCACGAAGACCACGTCACGCGCGTGCAGCCGGAAGCCATCGGCCAGCACCAGCGCCGCCGGGTTGCTCGCGTTCAGGTGCCAGACCTGCGGGCGGCCATTGTCGCCGGCGCGCATCACGTACACCTGGCTGCCGTTGGACGTGGACGGATTCAGGCCGCCGGCGTCGCTGATGGCTTCGGACAGGCTGTAGTCGCCATAGGGCAGCAGCACCGACTGCGGCTTATCAACCTCGCCCAGCACAAAGACCTTGTTGTAGCGCGTCTCGGGCACGTCGATCACGTCGCCATCCTGCAGCAGCACGTTCTGCGTCAGGTCGCCGCCCCGGTACAGGGCTTCGAGATCCAGCGGCTCGATCACGCCGGACTTGTGCGTCAGGCGCGCCAGGCGCAGGTCGGCCTGATCCGTCAGGCCGCCGGCCTGGGTCACCAGATCGGTCACGTGCAACGGGATATTGGTGATGGGCAGCGGCCCCGGGCTCTTGAACTGGCCCACCGCGTACGCGCGCCGGCCCTGGTACTTGAGCACCGACACATCCACCTGCGGCTCGGTCAGGTACTCGGCCAGGCGGTTGGCCATGTCGCCACGGATCGCGTCCACCGTGCGCCCGGCCGCCTTCACGCGGCCGATGTAGGGGTAGTAGAAGTACCCGCGCTCATCCACCACCCGCCCGGACAGTTCGAGGCTCAGCTGCCCGGCCGGGTTGTTCAGCTCGGGGTGGTTCCAGACCGTCACGTTGAGCACATCGCGCGGGGCCACGTAGTACTGGTACGGCGTGGCTGGCGTGCCGCGCAGCTGCGCGTCCGTGCGCGCCCGGGCAAGCTCGCGCGCGGCGTCGAACTCTTGCGTCTGCGTGTGCACCACCTGCGGGGTGATGGTGTGCACGTCCACCTGGGCGAGGATGTCTTCATCCAGCGTGCCGCTGCTGGTCGACCGCTCGCCCTGCGCGCCCACATACATGCCGGTGCAGCCGCTGAGCACGGCCACCGGCAGCAGCCAGGCCGCCAGGCGCAGCCAGCCGGCGCCGCGGCGCACGGCCTGCCGCGCGGCAAAATGCCGTTCAGCGCGCGGCGCGGGGTGCTGCCCGGTGCGCTGTGCAGGATGGTGCTCGGCGCGTTGCGCGGGGTGCTGCGCCACGGCATGTTGCGCAGCGCACGGGGGCACGGACTGCGCCGGCGACAGGCGCGCGGCGGCGATGCGCGGCGCAGGCGCGCGCTCGAAGGTGGGATCTGAGGTCGGCATGGCGGGCAGTTTCATGGCAGTGGACGGAATTCGGACAAGGTTCAGGGGGCGGGGCGGCCAGCGGCCCCCCCGGCGGGCGCCGGATGCTCCGGCGCGGGCAGCAGGCCGGCCTGCAGCAGGCGCTCGACCCACAGGGCACACGAGGCCTGCATGAGCGGCCATTGCTGCGCAAACACTTCGGCAGGCTCGTGCAGCGGGTCGGGGATATCGGCGCCGTCTTCCCAGTGGCGCAGCACGAAGCACTTGCCCCCGGCTTCGGGGTGCAGCTGCTGCACGCGCTGGCGCTGGCGTGCTTCCATCACCAGCACCACCACCGCCTGGCGCAGTTCGACCGGGTTCACCTGGGCCGAGCGCTTGTCATCGGACAGCGGCAGGCCGTGGGCCAGGGCCGTGGCGCGCGCGTGCGGGTGCGGGGCGCGGCCCTCGGGCGCGGCCAGCCCGCGCGAGACCACCTCGGCCTGCACGCCGCGCGCGGCCAGCGCCTGGCGCATCAGCGCCTCGGCCATGGGGCTGCGGCAGATGTTGCCGGTGCACAGGACGAGAATCAGCGGGGTCATCAGCCGGCCCCCCCACAGGGGCGCCAGTCGGTCATCACTTCCCAGCGTGGATTGAGCTGCGGGTCGGCCGAGCGGCGCAGCACCGGGCTGTCGCCATCGAGTTCGACCTGGATGCGGTCATCGACCACCGCGCGCACCACGCCCTGGGCCCGATGCCCCGGGCCGGCGCCCTCGGTGCTGGTCGAACACACGCGCAGGCCCACCTGGCCCAGCACCGGGGCCAGATCCTGCGCGGCACGCTTGCGCCGCGTGGCCGTGGTCGTGCCCTCGCCCAGCGGCTGGCCGGCCTGCCACCGGGTGCTGAAACGGTCGCCCGACGGAAAGAAGATATACGTGCCGGCGCCCTCGCGGCGGTCATTCGCCCAGCCGCCCTGGTAGACGTCGCCGCGCCAGGGCGAGTGCGGGCCGTATTCGTAGCGCCCCTCGCCTGCGCGCTGGTCGGCCTGCCAGCCGCCGGTGTAGCCATCGCCATTGGCAAACAGCTTGGTCCCGTGGCCGGACTTGCGCCCGGCCTCGAAGCCGCCCCGGTACCACGCGCCCGAGGCCCCGCGCGCCACGCCCTGGCCCTGCGCCAGGCCGTTCTGGCAACCGCCCTCGTAGGTGCCGCCCTGCAGTTCGGGGTCCAGCACCCGGCAGGTGGCGCCGCTTGCGGCCTGCTGCGGCGCAGCCGTTGAACCCACCGCCGCCGCAGAAGCCGTTGAGCCAGAAGCCGCCGCCACGCCCGGGGCGCGCTGACCCTGCGCGGCATCGGCCGCGCTGGTGGCGCCGGCCAGCGCCAGGCACAGGGCCAGGCCCGCGGTGCGCAGCGCGGCCCACCTCATGGCGTGTCCTCTTGCGGCAGGTCGGCAAAGCCGCGCAGGCCGTCACCATCGGTGGCGTCGTAGAGCCAGCCGTTGTGCACGAAATCGTACAGATCCATGGGCGACTGCACCATCTGGCCCACGTCGCGGTTCCAGGGCGAGAGCGAGAAGAAGGCGTTGGCGCTGGTATCGGCCGAAGCCATGGTGCCCAGCGGGATGCGCATGAACACACCCTTGTCATAGTACGGGTGCCCCGGGCTGCCCGGCGAGGTGATGTCGTCGCCATTGGTGCGCGTATACCACAGCCCCACCTGAATGCCCGACTTGAAGCGCCGCTGGATCTCGAAGCGCGCGCCCACGTCGCCCGCCAGGAAGCGCCCGGCGCGCACGGTGGCCGTGACCCCGTCGAACCACGGCAGGCGGTAGTGCGCCGCCGCCAGGGCGGTGACGGTGCTGTACGACATGAAGCCCGTGCCCTTGTAGTTGCGCTGGCGCACCCAGTCGACCGACAGGTCGAACGCCCAGCGCCCGCCGGGGGTCAGGTACAGCGCCTGGCCGCCCACGCCGCCGAACATTTCTTCGTACAGCCCCGTGGACGCCCGCAGGTACACGCGCGGGGCCGGCTGCCAGAGCTTGTTGATGAGCAGCTGCTCGACCTTGAAGCGCGAGGCCTGGCGGTACTTGGCCAGATCCGAGCGCACGTGGTGCAGCGTCGAGTTGGACTCTTGCCGGATATCGCTCACGTTTTCCCAGATCGACTGGCGCACTCCGCCCGTGAACCAGAAACCGTGCGTGAGATTGAGATTGGCCTGGGCGTAGATGCCGGCGTCGTACTTGAAGGCGCCGCTGGGGTCATTGACGATGGCCCGAAACGAGGGCCCGATCTCGAAACTGGTGCGACCCGGGGTTTCGACCGCCCAGCGCCCCAGGCTGAAATTCTGCTGCAGCCCGCCGCCGCGTTCGAGCGCCAGGGCATCGAGCGTGGCATCGAGGTCATTGGCGCGCGCCGCGGCGCTGATGCCGCGCGGATCGGCGTAGCTGACGGTGACCGCATTCTGCAACGCCGAGCGGCTGGCGGTGCCGGCCAGATAGCGCTCGAGCACCGGGATGTCGAAGAAGGACCAGGTAAGCCCGGCCACCCCGCGGTCCGTCCAGGTGACCTGTAGCTCGCGCGTTTCCCAGGGCGCGTAGGCCAGCGCCAGGCGCACCACCCGGCCCACCCCGCGCGAGGGCGACTGATAGCGGCTGCTGGAGGCCGAGATGGCCAGCACCCCGTCGCGCCAGGCCAGGCGCACCTCGCGCAGGCCCTCGGCGTGCAGCGCCGAGAGCAGGTTCTGGCGATAGCTGCGGTCTTCAGCCCACATGCGCGCGCTGGGGCGCGCCGCCGCACTGGCCCAGGCGCCGCCGGCAAACGGCCCGGATTCGGCCGTTTTCGCCGTCCAGTAGCGCGCATCGAGCGGGAAGGTGAAATAGGCGTTGAAGGCGTTGCGGTCGCCCTGGCGGCTGGCCTGCAGGGTGAGCGGCCCCAGCGTGTATTCGAGCCCCACGCCCCACTGCCCCGTGCGCCGCCCATCCAGCCCCGTGATGGCGGCGCTGGGGTCGCGCTGGTAGCGCGTGGCGTCGTACTCGGCCACCAGCGCCCACGAAGGCAAGGCGTCGAGCTTGAAGCGCGCGCCACCGAACAGACCGTCGATGCGCTGGCGGCCATAGCCCAGCGTGGCATCCACCTGGCCCACCCCGGGAAAGTTCAGGCGCTTGGTGGCCGCCACGAACTGGCTCTTGAAGAGCTGCGTGCCGTGCACGTCTTCGTAGCCAATGGCGATTTCGGGCATCCAGGCCTGCCCCAGGCCGCCTTCGGGCATGAGGCGCAGCTTGATGCCGGCGGATTTGTCCTTGAGCGTGCCGTAGTCGGCCGACAGCGCCTGCGTGCCGCGGATGGACGTATAGCGGCCGCTGAGCTGCAGCCAAGGCATGGCCTGCAGCACCGCGTAGCCCGTATCGTAGGGCTTGTTGTGGCTGTAGCCCAGAAACAACGTGCCATCGGGCGCCATGCGCCCCGAAGGCATGTTGAGCAGCCCCGTGAGCCCCATGGTGGTGGGCGCATCGGCCCGGGCCGGCTCGTGCAGCACCAGCCCCAGCGCCAGGCACAGGGCGGCCAGCCCCCACAGGCAGGCCCCCGTTCTCGAGCGGCGGAAGATCAGCCTGCCTGCGGACATGACACCCTTGTAGACGTGGACCCGTGTGGCCGATCAGTGATGCGTGGTGGTGGACGAACCGCCGCCGCCGCCACCGCTGGCAGCCGCCGCGATGATGCCCCCGAGCACCACGGCGCCCACCACGATGTGCGTGGTGGATATACCCGATACGCTGCCCGAGCCCACGCCCTCGTCAGCGCCGCCGGCCGAAGCCGATTGTTCGAGCACCGCCCCGCTGCGCTTCTGATCGCCCTGATCGTTCTGGGCAATGGATGCCTGCTGCGCCACCGACGCCGTGGCAAAAGCCATGGCCGCCAGCGCGAGCGCCAATTGTGAGAATTTCATGAACACCCCTTGGTAACAGATTAGTTACAGTTCATCGGCGAGTGTACACCGACTCAGATCGAGTGTGGCCCGGGAAATACCCCAGAACTTCGGGCTTCCTCAGGCAATTGCACGGCTGGCAGGGGCGTATCGGCGTCCGGCCCCGGCGCGGCCGCCGGCTGATAACCCGCCACCCAGCGCTGCAGCTGGGCCCGCACTTCGGCATCGCTGCGCGGCCCCCAGTGCGCAAGCCAGGCCTCGGCCTCGGCCAGCAGGCCCGCGGGCACCGGATCGGGGCGCGCGATGTGCAGCTTGGGGTGTGGCGTACGGCAAACCTTCTCGCCATCAGCCAGCACCTCTTCGTAGAGTTTCTCGCCCGGACGCAAGCCAGTATAGGTGATGGCGATTTCATCCGGCGTGAAACCCGCCAGTTCGATCATGCGCCGCGCCAGGTCGACGATCTTCACCGGCTCGCCCATGTCAAGCACGAACAGCTCGCCACCCCGCCCCATGGCCGCAGCCTGCAGCACCAGCTGCGCCGCCTCGGGGATGGACATGAAAAAGCGCGTGATCTCTGGATGCGTAACCGTGACCGGCCCACCCTGGCGGATCTGCTGCTCGAACTTGGGGATCACGCTGCCCGTGCTGCCCAGCACGTTGCCAAAGCGCACGATCTGCATCAGCGTGCGCGGCGCACCCGGCCCCGGACTCCGGGCGGCGAGTTCCTCGCAGAGCATCTCGGCCAGGCGCTTGCTGGCGCCCATCACGTTGGTGGGGTTGACCGCCTTGTCGGTGGAAATGAGCACGAAGCGCTCGGCCCCACAGTCGCGCGCGCAGCGCGCCGCCACCAGCGTACCCCAGGCATTGTTGCGCAGCGCCGCCCAGCTGTTGTGTACCTCCATCAGCGGTACGTGCTTATAGGCCGCCGCGTGAAACACCAGATGCGGGCGCCAGCGCGCAAACGCCGCCTGCATGGCCGCTGCATCCTTGACATCCAGCGTCAGCGGCGTAACGGACACCTCGGGATAGAGTTCGGCAAACCATTGCTGTATGCCATACAGGGCAAATTCGCCTGCATCCGCCAGCACCAGCGAGCGCGCACCGAAGCGCGCCAGCTGCCGGCACAGCTCGCCGCCGATCGAGCCGCCCGCCCCCGTCACCAGCACCCTCCGGCCTGCAAGCATGGCCTGGATCGGCGCCACATCGAGCTGCACCGCGTCGCGCCCGAGCAAGTCCTGAATGCGCACCGGGCGCATGGCGTTGATGGCCACCCGCCCGGTCAGTAATTCGGCCAGCGAGGGCACGGTCGTGAGCCGCGCCCCCGCCTCGAGCGCGATCTCGCTGACCTTGCGCACATCTTCGGTGGATGATGACGGGACGGCAAGGATCACATCACGCGCACCGTGCTGGCGCAGCAGCGCGGGCAGGTGCGCACGCCCGCCCGCCACTCGCACCCCGGAGAGCTCCAGCCCCCACTTGTTGCGATCGTCATCCACCAGCGCCACCACCGCCCAGGTCGGGCTGCCCGCCAGCTGATGCAGGAGCAAGGCCCCTGCGCGCCCCGCACCGACCACCACCACCGGGCGGCGCGCGCGCCTGTCGCCCGAACGCCGGCGCTGCTGGCGCGCCTCGCGCCACATGCGCCAGGCAATGCGCCCACCGGCCATGATGCCCAGCAGCAACATGGGATAAAGCACCACGATGGAGCGTGGGATCGCCTGCCCGCGGCGCACCAGCAGCGCGTACAGCAGCATGGCAATGAAGGACACCAGCACCGCGCGCAACAGCCGGCGCAGATCCGGCAGGCTGGCAAACGCCCACATGCCGCGATACAGCCCCACCGCCTGGCAGGTGACCAGCTGCACGGGCACCAGCACCATCAGGCCCAGCACGATTTCAACATTCAGCTGCGCCGGCCAGTCGAAATTGAAGCGCAGCAGCATGGCCCCACACCAGGCCAGCACCACCGCCAGCAGATCGTAGAGAAAAATCAGCAGCGTGCGCAGCGGATGTGACTGATTATGCGGCATGTGGATCCGTGGCTGCGTGCATCACCTGCGCCAGCACCTGGCACGTCTGGTGGATGTGTTCATCCTGCAGCGTCGGGTGCACCAGAAACATCAGGCTGGTCTCGCCCAGCGCGCGCGCCACCGGCAGGCGCCGCGCCGGGCGCCAGCCCGTACCGTCGAAGGCCTTTTCCAGATAGACCTCGGAGCACGAACCGGTGTAGGCCGGCACCCCGGCATCGAGAATGGCCTGCAGAATGCGATCGCGCGACCAACCCGGCGCCAGGCGCTCGGGGCGCACGAACACATAGCACTTGTAGGCCGCGTGTTCGATGCCTGCGGGCAGCGCCGGCACCCGCAGCCCCGGCAGCGCGCGCGCCGCCTGCCAGATCGCCTGCGCATGCGCCCGGCGCTGCGCCGCCCACCGCGGCATGCGCTGCAGCTGGATGCGGCCGATGGCCGCCTGCATCTCGAGCATGCGCCCATTCGTGCCAAAGGACTCATGCAGCCAGCGAAACCCCGGCGGGTGCGTGCGCGCATGCACCGCATCCCACGATTTGCCGTGATCCTTATAAGCCCACATGCGCTTCCAGACCGCTGTATCACTGGTGGTGACCATGCCGCCCTCGCCCCCCGTGGTCATGATCTTGTCCTGGCAGAACGACCAGGCCCCCACATGCCCCAGCGAGCCCACCGGGCGCCCCCGGTAGCGCGCCCCATGCGCCTGCGCGCAGTCTTCCACCACCAGGAGGCCGTGTTCCTGCGCCAAGGCCATGATGGGATCCATATCGCAGGGCCAGCCCGCCAGATGCACACAGACGATGGCCCGCGTGCGCGGCGTGAGCACCGCGCGGATGGTCTGTGCCGTGATGTTCTGCGAATCGGCGTCCACCTCGGCAAACACCGGCACCGCGCCTGCGTTCACCACGCAGGACACCGAAGCCAGAAACGTGCGCGGCGTGACCACCACCTCATCGCCCGAGCCTATGCCCAGACCCTTGAGGGCCAGATCGAGCGCCAGCGTGCCATTGGCCAGGGCAATCGCGTGGCGCGTGCCTGACCATGCCGCGAACTCGGCCTCGAAATCATGGCAGTGGTGCCCGGTCCAGTAATTGACTCGGTTGGAAAGAATGACATCGCGCACGGCATCGGCTTCTTCGGGCGTGAAGGCCGGCCAGGGGGGGAAGGGAGTGTTGAGCATTCTAGAGGGCGCGTTTATTGGGCCAGAAAGTTACATTAAGGCCTATCCCAGTACAAGTTATAACGCACGTAAAATTCGATTGCGTATGTTCTCATACGGGCGTCGGGACTTGAACCAAGGTATCGCATTTTGCAAACGTCATTCCTTCACGATAGCCATAAGGCGGCAACGCCTTTCCCTGGTAGTCATCAATCAGCATTTGCACATGGTTGGCACCTGCCATATGCGTAAACGGATAACCTCCTCCAAAGCGTGGATTCAGCTCCAACAAATAAAGCTGCCCGTCACGCTCCAAAAAATCACAATCCACATTTCCACGATGAGAGAGAGAACCAGCCAGCTTCGACACAATGTCATGGAAGGGCTTCGGCGAAACTGTAAGCGCCTTATCGGTCTCCCCTGCACGCATGGACAGTTTTCGCTTTGCCGCAAACCCAGCCAGATTTCTGTAGCGGTCAAACAGCATGTCCACCCCATACTCTTGCCCCTCAATCCATTCCTGGATGATCACGGCATTCTCTTTTCCAAAAACGGATAGCGCACTGCCCCGCACGACACGCGCGCAGGTTTCATGGACTACCGGTAAGTCTTCTGCAGAATCCACTATATATAGCCCAATTGACGCACTCCCCCAGCGCGGCTTGACCACCCACCGCGACTTGGCAGCATCTTGCTTGATTGCCTGCTGAGCAGCATCTACCGACAAGAATGTGTGAGGCGTGGGGATGCCGAGACTTCTGGCAAACAAGAATGTCTGCCATTTGTCCGCACACACATCCCGCGTGCCTACTGACGGGACATATAAAACTGCCCCGGTCTCTCTCTCAAACTTATCTGCCAGCTCAGCCAACAAACCAATTTCCAGATCATTCAATGAAAACACCATACTGATATTTTCATCAATCATTATTTTCTTCAACGCGTCTGGATACGATTCGTCGCCTACACCAGGTACCTGATATTCTATATCGCAAGCTCGCAGCCCTGGTGCTGTCGGGTCCATGTCAGTACCCACCAGCTTTCCCTGCAAACCAAGAGCACCGCGAAAGTACTGTGCAAGGTAATGGCGACGCCCTATGCATGTAAGCAGAATATTCATCAAATCATTGAGCCATAAAATTCCGCGCTATCAACGGACAGCTCAACCAAGAACATTGACATTATGTAGCGATCGGTATATCTCCCACGAAACCATATATGATCTTTTAATATACCCTCTATAAGAAATTTATTTTTTTTATAAAACTCGATAATTTGGTGATCGGCCGATGTAACAAACAAAGAGACTTTTCGTAAATTCAATTCATATTTACCGAAGGCCAACATGGCATTCAGGAAATATGAACCGTATCCATGGCCCATGCTATCCGGATGAATGAATATATACATTTCCGCTACACCATGTCTTGATTCAATATTCACCAGGCCGCCGAAACCGATCGCCAAACCATCCTGCTCAAATGCAAAATCCACCCTATTTTTAACTGAACCTATTGATTTGCACCACTCCTGCGTCTTATAATAGTCTACGGGCACATCAATAAAAATTCCGGAAAATACATCGATCGATGTCAAAGCCTGCCAACGCCTGAATGCGTGCTTCTCATTGATTCTTATGAGGGATCGTTTCATTTGACTCATTGTTGCTACCGATTGATCGTCTATAATCTGAAAAAGACCCTTGCGGCGCCGCATCCAATATATTTTCTTTTTTTATAACCTTCAATATTGTCTTGAGGATAATCAACAAATCCCCACGAAAGCTCATTGTCCTGACATACTCCACATCAAACGACAGTTTGTCATTCCAAGTGATTGCATTACGGCCCTGTATCTGGGCCAAGCCAGTGATACCCGGTCTCACGGTATGACGAAGTTGCTCTTCTTCAGAATAATAATCCATGTACTCCAACAACAGCGGTCGCGGCCCCACCAGGCTCATTTCACCTTTCAGTACGTTCCACAGTTCAGGCAATTCATCGATGCTGCTGGAGCGCAAGAACCGGCCCAGACGTGTGATGCGCTCGGCGTCGGGCAGAAGGTTCCCTGCCTCATCGACCGCATCACGCATCGTACGGAATTTGATAAGTTCGAAGGGCTTGCCATGCAGGCCAGGGCGCATCTGGCGAAAGAATACTGGACTGCCCAATTGCCAGCGAATAAGTACAGCAACAACCAGCAGCAAAGGGCTGAGAACGAGCAGGCCCACAGCTGCCCCGACAACATCCAGAAGCCTTTTCATGATCATAGGGCCATGAAAGCCTTTCAGGCCCGCCCCGCAAGGCGATGGATGATGTCGGCGAACTGCGCTACACCCTTCTCGAGGGAGAGCTTATCCTGATAGTACGCCCTGGCCCTGGCGCCCATGGCTTCACGCGCCTGCATCGACATACCAGCCAGTCGTTCGGCGGCGTCACATAGGGCCTGCGGATTCTCAGACTCGATCACCAGGCCACTACCCGATTCCCGGACCATGTCGGCAGCGTCGCCTTCAACCGCCATCAGGATGGGCTTGCCTATCGTCATGTAGGCCTGGGTCTTCGAAGGGATGGTGATCTGGAAGAGTGGGTCCTTGCGCAGATGCACCAGCAAGGCGTCGGCGGCCTGCAGGGCGGCCCCGACTTCGGATATGGGCACCCTGGGCAGGAAGATGACATTATCCAGCCCTTGGGCCTCCGCCTTGCGCTTCAGGCGATCTACGTCGATGCCAGCGCCCATCAGGACCCAGACGACGTTTGAACCATGGCTCTTCTGCAGCATGGCGGCATCCAGAACGGTATCCAGCGCCTGGGCCTTGCCCATGTTGCCGGCGAACAGAATACGAAAATGGCGTGCATCGGGGAATCGCTCGGGCGGTGCACCCTGGGGGGTGTCCAGCGCCAATTCGGCGGCCCAGTTGGGGATGACGCTGATATTTTCCCTGGGTACGCCGCGATCCACCAGCAAGCGCTCGAATCCTGGCGACAGCACCGCAATATGGTCGACTCGGCGATAGACCCAGCGGCATACAGCCCCGACCAGGCGCAAGGCATGCTCGCTGTTCAGCATGCCCGAAACTCGCAGGGTATCCGGCCACATGTCCTGTACGTCGTAGATGACCGGTATGCGTCGCAGAACGCGCAGCAGGGCAGCGGTCACGCCTACAGTCAGCGGCGGGTGATAGGCGTAAATCACGTCGGGTCGGCGCAGGAAAAACAAGCCGTAGATGAGCGAAGAGGCCGCGAAGCTGGCGTAATTGAAGATTCGGCGCCACGCCGAACGATCATGGCTGGGATACAGCGGCACACGGTTGACGCGAATACCGCCCATGATTTCCTTCTGATACCAACGCACGCGGTACCCCGGGTACAGCTTGCCCCCGGGATAGTTGGGAAAGCCGGTGAGTACTTCCACCTCGAAGCCCTGGCGCTGCAATTCACGCGCAAACACCAGACCCTTGAAGGACGATTCGGGGTCGAACCATTGTGTCAACATCAATACGCGGATCGCCATGGTTCAGTATTTCTTCCATACGACACGATTCACATAGTCGGTATAGCTGTGGATGATGCGCAGTACCTTGTCGGAGACATTGGGCATGCTGTAGTCGGCCACCAGGCGCAGACTCCGGTTGGCGCCACGCGGCTGGTCGCGCAGAACGGCCAGCCCTTGACGTACCCGGTCCACGTTCAGGCCGACCATCATGACGGCGGCCTCTTCCATGCCTTCGGGACGCTCGTGGGCCTCACGCAGGTTCAAGGCTGGGAAATTCAGGATGGACGACTCTTCGCTAATGGTGCCGCTGTCCGACAGCACGGCGCGCGCGTGACACTGCAGCTTCACGTAATCAAGAAAGCCCAGTGGCTTGAGCAATTGCACGCGCTCATGGAAGGCAGCACCCGTAGCCTGCACGCGCTGACGCGTGCGCGGGTGGGTGGAGACGATCACCGGCAGGTCATGGTCTTCGGCGAGCGCGTTGATCACAGCCACCAGGCGCGCAAAGGCCTGTTCCGCATCCACGTTCTCTTCCCGGTGGGCGCTGACCACAAAGTAATTCTCCGCGCGCAAGGCCAGGCGGGTCAGCACATCCGAGGCCTCGATGCGCGCGCGGTAATGGTGGAGCACTTCGTACATGGGGCTACCGGTCTTGATCACCTGATCGGGCGGCAGCCCTTCGCGCAGCAGATACTCGCGTGCGATGCTGCTGTAGGTCAGGTTGATGTCGGCCGTGTGATCCACGATGCGGCGGTTGATTTCCTCAGGCACACGCTGGTCGAAGCAGCGATTGCCGGCCTCCATATGAAACACGGGGATCTTGCGCCGCTTGGCCGGGATGACCGACAGGCAGCTGTTGGTGTCGCCCAGAACCAGCACGGCGTCGGGCTGCGCCTGCGCCAGGACGCGATCCACCGCGATGATGAGCCGGCCTATGGTGTGCGCAGCCCCGGTGCTGTCTGCGGCGCTGTCCAGAAAGTGATCCGGCCGGCGCACGTTCAGATCCTCGAAGAACACCTGGTTCAATTCATAGTCGTAATTCTGCCCGGTATGCACCAGCACGTGTTCGCAATGGCGATCGAGCGCCGCCAATACGCGCGAGAGGCGGATGATTTCGGGCCGGGTGCCGACCACGGTCATGACTTTGAGTTTCTTCATGCGGTGCTTCAAAGAGGACACGCGTAGGTGTCCGGGCGAGTGGGGTCGAAGATCTCGTTGGCCCACAGCATCACCACCAGTTCATCAGAGCCCACGTTGGTGATGTCATGCGTCCAGCCCGGCACGGTCTCGACGACCTGCGGCCGCGCGCCGCTGGTGACGAGTTCATGGGCCTCGCCTGTCAGGATATGGCGAAAGCGGAAACGCGCCTGGCCCCGGATCACCAGGAATTTTTCCGTCTTGGAATGGTGGTAATGCCCACCGCGAGTGACCCCAGGGTGGGCCGTGAAAAATGAGAACTGGCCGCAGTCGGGCGTCTTGAGCATTTCCACGAACGTGCCGCGCGGGTCCGCATGCTGCACGAGATCGTAGGCAAAGGACGCGGGCGGCAGGAAGCTGACGTAGGTGGCGTACAGGGCGCGCAGCAGGCCACTGCCCACGCGCTCGGTGATCAGGCTCTGGCGGCTGGCGGCAAATGACCGAATGGCCGCCGCCACTGCGCCCACCGTGGTGGGGTAGACGGGCTGCACCTGGGCAAACCCATCCGCGTCCGTGGGCAAGGTCGCACCATCGATCAGGGCCAGGAAAGCGGCGATGACATCATCCACATAGACCAGCGAAAGCGCTGCATCCGGGTCATGCACCTCGATCGCCTGGCCGCGCGCCACCCGGTAACAGAAGGTGGCCACGGCCGAGTTGTAATCGGGCCGAGACCACTTGCCAAACACGTTGGGCAGCCGAAAGACATGGACTGGCGCCTGTGTGCGTGTCGCGTACTCGTGCATCAGGGCCTCGGCCGCACGCTTGCTGGCCCCATAGGGGTTATCGCGCTGGGCCTGAGTGGATGAGGTATACACGACCTCAATCGAACGCCCTGTGCGCCGCATTTCGGCCTCAGCTGCGGCCAGCAGCTGGCGGGTCAACCCGACGTTGCCCGCCGTGAATTCGGCGGGATCCTGCGGCCGGTTCACCCCCGCCAGATGGAAAACGACATCCACGCCAGCCAGCAGGGCCGGCAGCGCCTGGTAACCCTGCGCCCGCGTGTGGCACACGAGTTCGATGTCCGCGCGCGTCGACAGGTGCTGCCGAAGATTGCGGCCTATGAAGCCATCCGCGCCAGTGATCAGGATCCGCATCGTCAATCTTCGTCAAAGTCCACATGCAGCGCGGGCACCCGCCCCGGCTGCATGAGCTTCTGGATACCGCGCAGTTTCAGCAGCAAGTGCTGCATGCCAGGGACATCGAGCCGCTGTGTGTTGTGCGAATTGTAGTCTTCACCGCGCGCGACCTGGGTGAGTGCCGGCCTGCCCTGTTCCACGAATTTCGCGTAGTTTAGATCCCGCCCGTCAGGTGGTATGCAGTAGTAGTGCCCCAGGTCTTGCGCGCAGGCCAATTCCTCGCGGCCCAGCAGGGTTTCGTACAGTTTTTCGCCATGGCGCGTGCCGATCACCTGTACGGGATGATCCGGCCGCTGCAGGATGCCCAACAAGGCCTGCACCAATGTCGCTATGGTGGCCGCCGGTGCCTTCTGCACGAAGATATCCCCATTGTGGCCGTGCTCAAACGCATAGAGCACCAAGTCCACGGCATCGGCCAGCGTCATCATGAACCGCGTCATGCCCGGATCGGTGACCGTGATCGGCACACCGGCCAGTATCTGCTGCACGAACAGGGGGATGACCGAACCGCGCGAGGCCATGACATTGCCGTAGCGCGTGCCGCAGATCACCGTACCCGTGCCCTCCAGATTGCGACTGGTGGCGACCATCACCTTCTCCATCATGGCCTTGGAGATCCCCATGGCATTGATCGGGTACACCGCCTTATCGGTGCTCAGGCAGACCACACGCCGGACACCGGCCGCGACCGCCGCTTCGAGCACGTTTTCGGTGCCCAACACATTGGTACGCACTGCCTGCATGGGGTGAAACTCGCAAGATGGCACCTGCTTGAGGGCCGCCGCGTGAAATACATAATCGACCCCGCGCATGGCCTGCTCGACGCTGCGCTGATCACGCACGTCACCGATATAGCACTTCAGCTTCGCGCTGTCATAGTGCTTGCGCAAATCGTCCTGTTTCTTTTCATCGCGACTGAAGATGCGGATCTCACCGATGTCGGTGTGCAGGAACCGTTTGAGGACAGCCTGGCCAAAAGAGCCTGTACCGCCGGTAATGAGCAATGTTCTGGAGGTGAAATCAACCGTCATGATGCCAGTACACTCCGATACAGCTGACGGCTTTGCTCCACCGCCTCTTCATTGCCAATGTTCTTCAATGCCCAGGCACGAATCTCCTGCCGCCAGGCATCATAGTCTGCCGCAGGCATCTGACTGCAGGACTCGATGAAGTCAACGAAACGCTCGGGCGCGTCCAGCGGGAGATCAGCACCCAGACGCTGCGCACTGAGATTTCGCCACGGTGTCGCATCGCTGATCAACACCGGCAGCCCGCAACCCAGCGCCTCGGCGATCACATGCCCGAAATTCTCGCCCAGGGTGGGCAAAAAGAACAGGTCATGCTGAGCGAGTGCCTGCGGCACCTGAGCCGGATGGAGTGGCCCCCGGTATTCAAACTGTATGTGGCTCGGCAGTTGACTGGCGGCTGCCTGACATTGGACCCAATATGTTGCATCCTCAATGGGGCCGTAGGCCACGAAGGTTACCGGAGATTGCACCTGCTGCAGCATCTGGAGCGCACCCAGCAGATTTTTTATGGACGATATTCGTGAGAGGAAACACAACTGCAAAGGCCGCGCAGCATTGCGTTTTACCAGAACGATTGCATCAGGTGGTTTGGCGATATCGATTGCAATATGTATATTGACGTCTTCACCGATCGTTCTGCGTATGTCAGCGACCTCAAATTCGGAAGAGGCATGCCAAACAACGGAGCGATAGATGCCCGAGAGCTTGACGCATTTCAGGAACACTCGTTTCTTGAAGGACTTCAGCCCCAGGGCTCCGATGGAAAACTCCCCACGCGGACCGAGGATGATGGGCTTTCGAGGTTTCAGGACACGCCATATCAAAAGCGGAACGATACTGAAGCGAATTGAGAAAAAACTGTTGAGGTGCAGTGCATCACCATCATACTTGCGCAACAGGCACCACAAACGTAGCGGCCAGGACAAGTCTGATGATATGTAACACAAAAATACGCCATCCTGATCTATCCACTGATTCGCGCTTATGCCTGCATATGAACTTGATTCGCCGAGGTCGCGATCGGCAGTGAGTATAGAAAAACAGAATTCAGTTTTGAGACAATCGACCAAGTTTTTTATGGTTCTTACGGGGCCACCGCCTTTATAGCCGGGGAGGTAGAAACCGGCGAGGAGAAGAACGTCATTACGCACAATTCAATAACGTCCGGTAATGCGCCCAGATCCTACAATTCTAGTCTGAGAGCGATAGATCATGAAGAACCAGTACACAAGAACTATAGGCGATACACTTATGACCGGCATCAGCATTCTGGTAGAAAATGATGTCATGCCCCCCCACACCAGAACCATCATGTTGGCTGCCAGCAGGACTATGCCATAGCCGTCAAAAAATTGCCAATTGGATACCCATTTGCATAATTTCGCAACTAAATGCACCATTATGAGTGCTGTCACTACACCAAACGAACCTAAATAATAAAGATGCTCGCCTACTAGAGTTGCAGCTATTGAATGACCAGCTAAGGTCAAATAATCATCCATATTTCGAACAACATACTCGAAACCAAAGCCAAAGGGTTTAGTTGGCCACCATACTCGCGGAACAAATGACAATAATGTGAACACCACCTGATCCAGAAATCCGCTGACATCGATTCCAAACTGATCTGCGTGCTCCATGAACGTACTTGCCAGTCTATATGGTCCTACTGCAGAATCTTGCGCCACACTAGATATATCGATAGCCCATGACAACTCCTTCCTGTTCCCCGATATTAGCGTCGCCCCGAGAATTGGGACGAGAGTGAAATACACCTTCTGTACCTTTATGTTATTGACATATAAAAAATACAGAAAGCACGTAATCATTGCACCAAATATTACTGTTCTTCCAAAACCACCCCAGGCAAGCGTATAATATGCAGCAAACACAAGAAACTGTATGACTGCCAGCATGACGTTGTGCAGCAGTCTTCCAGGTATCATACATATCGCAAAATACATTACCGAAGCAGGAAGAAAATACGCTGCCCATGTAGTATACAAACCCGCGACGACCAACGACACAGCTATAAGCAAATAGACTTTCAAATTTAGTTTATTGGCTTTTCTGGAATGATAATTGTATGATATATATGTGAGGTCTGATGTATTATTTAGAAAATAGAGTGAAACTAGAGAACTAAGATAATATAAGGTAAAGCTTGTTCCAAATAAATAATTATTCACCAACACTGGAAAATACATATATACAGAAAAACCAACCAGAAACATCATATTGATTGATGAGTACGAATTTGATCTGTATATCAGGTATATATATATCAACGTAGCGAACAAAATATTCGCACCGTTAACAAGAAAGAGCGACAACAACAATATCACTATTATCACGAAATAAGCAATCATGTTTTGAATATTAAATTTTATTAACATTTCCTGATGTGCCAATTGTCATAACTTTCCAAATTAAGAGATATGATTTGCTGCCCGGTGGCACGGGCAGTCTAATTGCGCCGATTGAATGCAGCTTGGTTGTTGCACCAAGGTGGCTCGGGTCGTGCAGCACCTCCATTCCGGTACATTAGAATACTCTCGAGATAGTCTGCTCCGACGTCAGCACCAAGACATACAGACCAAGACCGCAAAACGTGACGATCATGCTGCTGAATACATCCCTGAGTCACATGTTGCTCTAGCAGTCCCGCAAGTTCTAAGGCTTTTCCGGTTTTGAATACACTACCAAACCCACTTGCCTCAACAACGCCAGCGCAGCCGCAGGATCTGGACACAATCGCCGGGGTACCGACCATCATCGCTTCCGAGACCACAGCACCCCACCCGTCGTGCCTGCTTGGCAACACAAGCACATCCGCCCTGGCCATCAGTTTTTGTATATCTGACATGGGTAACTGTCCAGTCCACTCTAGTCGTTCCCCAAGCACCTTTGCCGCATGCGCTTGTAAGCTCTGTGCCAAAACACCACTACCTACTACCTGAAGTGAGAAATTTACAAAGCCACGCCGAAGCAGCTCACCCAGAGCGCAAATAAGGAGATCCAATCTTTTTCGCTCAATCAATTGACCGACAAATAATATTCTGTAGCGATGATTTGTTCGTGACGGTATCTCTAGAGCAATAGGCTCTGGTAGAAAATATGCGAAAGGGAATATCTTATCGTACGGAAACCCACGTTCTTCAAACCATCTTGGCATTCGTACGCCTATGGCCAAGATTCCAGATAGCCGGCTACGCCAGTAATATAATAAAGCCCGATAGACTCCTCGCTTCACGCATCCACGCAAGCCTGTCTCATCAATCGTCTCCATAATCGCCCACTGCTGAAGTCCACGGCTATCAAGCAAGCGCTGCGCTTGGCCTATTAGCCCATTGGCACGTAGTCCCTGGCAGATATGGATAGAGTCGAGAGGAGCACTTTCGACTTCTTTTTTTACCTCGACAGCGGTAGTTACATATCGCAAGTCAATGCCATCAAATTTCGGAACCTGCCAACCTAACTCACGACGATCCTTACTCATTGATTGTTCGACAATATAGATTACCTTACGTCCGTTACGTGCAAGTGACGCAGCCAAACCAGCCATATGCGGGCTGATAATTCGTTGCCAGAACCAGATCTCGTACACTGCCAATTTTCCGCAAATTATTCTTGTGTATACATATAACCCTACTGGGCAGGCGAAATTATAAAGCAAGCGCAGATCACAGACACGGATATTCAATAACCTAATTAAATGCCAGCTATACTAATTACGACTCGCTTCGAGGGGGCTGACATTTTCTAGGTATCGATCCCTTGTTTCATTAAATATTTTCTCAACTATTTTCCATTTAGGATTATTACTTCCTACGCTCCAACCATCTAAAGCCATCTTTATAGCACTCACCACATCGCCGTTAGTCGCCACATATACACAATTATTCACCCTCTTGAATTGCATGATAATGTCTTCGAAATAACTGGTCGTTACAACACTTAGCCCATGACTGATGGCTTGGAATACCTTAGTAGGGAGGGAATACTTATAGTTTAGTGATTGGTGTATGGGACAAAAAACCAAGACTTTGTAACGATATAGAAACGACATGTCTTTTGGATCATATTCACCCATTACCTTGATATCTCCTCGCAGATTTTTATCTTTCAAACACGCGATGTACTTACGCAGCCATTCATTGGTAATCCCCCTACCGTAAAGATGTATATTAATGCCATGGCTTAGCATAATGTCAAATAAGTGAGCGGGTGCGTGCCCCGGGGTACCAAAATATATCACCGTATCCGAGTATCTTGAATTTTTGTTTTCTAAATAATCTTGTATCGCAATATTTTTTATTACAACCGGTTTATCACCGTAATTCCGCTGTAAAACCACCGCCAGGCCATCTGATACTGTAAACTTCTTGACCTTTTTTAGTTTAAATATAAATCTTTCCAAGTTTTTGTATATTACATACCTGATGGCAATCTTTAAACTAATGAATCCACGCCATTCGATCAAATCATGCACATCATATATTAATATACGATCTAAACCATACAGCCGTTTTATCAAGACACAAAAGACCAAATAAGGCAGTGATGTCTGCGCATGAAATACTATTGTTTTTACATTGCTATCTGCAAGTATCAACCATAAATTTCTTACATTTAATTTTTTATTAGCACGAAAATCATCCTTTATGCTCCTATGTATAAAAATAGAGTCAGGATAGAAAGTTTTCTGCATAAGGACTCTAGCCGAACCATAGCAGTCTAATTTATATAAATGGCATATCGAAAATTTTTTCATTAATGAACAATTTTTGGAAAATTCTCCAATGTCTATTTAAACCAAGTTCCAAACAAGGGTTTATCGGAATAAATCCGGCGGACTGAAACTGAATATAGACTATTCAAGACGACTTAGTCAGGAAGTATATGATGAGGTAATGTGATTTTCGACGTCGAATTACATGTCAAGCGAAAAATCAATCGCCACGCAAAACTTATGACAGTGTTGTAGTGAACGGTCCATTGAGGAATACTTACTGATCTGATGGCGCTGCGTTACCAGAAACGAGGCAGGTGTCACAGGCTTTACACCACGGGTTAGGCTGCCCATACACTTCATGCAGCCATGGCTCAAATTTGCGAAACTCGGCCATATAGAGAGCACCGTGTAGCAGCACTCCGGTACGCCATTTTTCCATGCCCTCGCTCACTCGCAGCGGCATCTCCGCCGGGGACGATGATCATTATTTTTCGCGACCTGCATAAAAAACATGGCATAGTTACCGATTTCGCCAAAGTCAATAATATAAGATTGGCCGACAAGACATTTCGGTGCGATCGAGCGGCCGATCCGTTCGAAGGACAGTACAGCGCACAATATACCGAAACGGCTTGACGGACGGAAATAAACAAGTACAAGATCCGTCAAGCCACAGGCACGTACAAAACCCTGGTGATCAGCCAGCGACCAACGGGCACTCACTATCCTGATACGCCTTGAAGGCTTCGCCTGCAGGCACGGCTGTCACGGTTTCGAACAAATCCCATTCTTCACTGGGATTGTCCTTGACCCGCACAAGATACATTTCATGGAAATTGAGACCGTTGGGCATGATCTTTCCGCCCTTCATGTACATGTCATTGATTTCCATTTCACCCAGGACTTTCCGCACGGCTTCGGGTTCATTCGTACCCGCCTGCTCAACGGCCTTCAGATACGAACTGACGGCGGAATATACACCACCCTGGATGAATGTCGGCATGGCCCCATGTTTGTCGTAGAACCTGCGTGACCACTGCTCGGCCTCGTCTGTGATGTTCCAGTACCATGGGCTTGTAAAGGTCAGGCCGGATGCGATTTCTTTGCCGAGGGATTTCGCATCTGTAATGAAGACCACTGTCCCAACCAGTTGCTGACCCTTGTCGATCTGGAATTCTTTCGCCTGTTTCAGCGAATTCACGAAATCCTGGCCGCCATTGGCCAGGGCCACGACCTTTGCACCGGACGCTTGGGCCTGCAGGAGATAGGACGAAAAATCGGTCGTACCCAATGGCACCTTGACGCTTCCCACGACATGGCCACCGGATTTTTCGATGATGTTGCGGGCGTCCTGCTCCATCGATTTTCCGTACGCATAATCTGCCGTAATGAAAAACCACGTATCGCCACCTGTCTTCATGACCCCGGATGCCAGGCCGGAGGCGATGGCGTAGGTATTGTAGGCATACTGAATACCGTATTTGGTGCAGTCGATCTCGGCAAGCTTGGTGGTACCCGAGCCCACATTGATGGTAATCGTGTCCTTATCAGATGCGAGCTTCTGCACGCCGATGCCGACCGCCGAGTTACTGAGCGAGGTCATCATGTCGACCTTGTCCAGGTCTATCCATCTCCGGGCGATGGATAATGCAACTTCGGGCTTGTTCTGATAATCGGCAGAAATCAGCTTGATCGGTACATCCAGAACCTTGCCGCCAAAGTCATCAATGGCCATTTGCGCCGCAACAACGGTGCCCGGGCCTTCAAAATCCTTGTAGATGCCGGACATTTCAGCCATCACCCCGATGGTGATGACTTCGGGTGCAACGGCCTGCGCGCCGTTTTCTGATTCATTGGCAGCATGTGCCAAGCCAGTGGCCAGAAGCAGGCTGCTCAGCATGCCCGCTGTAATCAATTTGTTCATCATCTCACTCCATGAATCTTGCATGACGCCTGAGAATTCAGGCTTTTTTCAGAAGTTCGACGACTTCCGCAAACCCTCTGACGACCAGATCCGGCTTTGGTCCGAAGATTCTCGGTATTTCATCTTTCCGGTTCATCCAGATGCCCTGCATGCCGGCCTGTTGCGCCCCGGCGAAATCGAACCAGCCGGCACTGATGTGCACGATGTTCTCGGGTGCCGTGGCGGCGCGCTTTGCGCCATGCAGGTAGAGTTCCTTGGCTGGCTTGTATTGATGTATTTCTTCTACGCTGATGTAATCGTTGATGATGTCGTCGATGCGGGCAATTTTCACCAGTGACTTCAGCATGGCCGGGTCGCCGTTCGACAGGACGTACACCGGGTATCCAAGGTCCCGCAGCGCCTTCACGCCATCTCTGACATCATCGAATACCTTCAGATCGTGGTAGATCGAAAGAATGTCATTGATTTCCTCTTCTGGCAGGTCGATCTGATGCACCTTGAGCGAATATCTCAGGGCGTGGCGATTCAGCTCGTAGAAGCTTTCATACGTACCGTAGAAATTGCACAACATGCCATAGACGAGCGACTCGTACCGCCACAGCTTTGCAACCTCGTCGGCATTGTCGATCTTTTCTCGCAGCGGCCCGGCTGCGCTATCGACATCCAGCAATGTGCTGTACGAGTCTATGGTAATGGTCTTGATTCTTGAAACATCTAATGACATGGCGCTTTCCTTCTGCAGCGAATTTAACGATGTGAGGCATGGTACGACACCCAAACGGTTTGATATATTCGAATGTATTTTGTTTCATCCAGATATATTCATTATCCATCAGCGGGCCGAAATCCATACGCCGTAACATCTTATACCAGCCACTGGAAAATGAGCTGCCGACATGCGCCATGCGTTTTTCTGAATTGAATACGAAGTGCTTCTTTTTCGTATATTTTCAGCATTTTCAACTGCGACCCCCAAGCCATATGCACGGGTGGGCGGATGCGAAGGCGCACACAAGCACCTCCTTTACAGATCAGGAAGTGCTGCCCCCAAACCCATACAATTCCGCAGGATTGTCCACCAGCACCTGGTGCCACAGTTCATCGTCATCATCCACCCAGCGGCGCAGTTCATCCACCAGCATTCCGTCATCTGGTACGAACTGGCCCACCCTGACATGCGGCCAGTCGGTGCCGAACACCACGCGGTTGGGGGCCACGGCCAGCAGGTGGTACGCGATCGGTACCACATCCACGAAGGGCGGCATCGGGTAGGCCGAGATGCGTTTGGGGCCGCTGAGCTTGACCCAGCAGCGGCCTTCCTGCATCAGGGCGAGCAGTTCACGAAATGACGGGTGCTCGACGCCCAGCCAGGCGCCGAAGTGCCCCATGTGATCGAACACCACGTCCACCGGCAGTTCGGCCAGCGTGTCGGCAAAGTGTTCGACACTGCTGATGTCCATCAGGATCTGCAGGTGCCAGCCCAGGTGCGAGATGCGGTCGGCCAGGTCGCTGATCTGTTCGAAGTCCACGTCGGCGCCGCGAAACAGCAGGTTCAGGCGCAGGCCGCGCACGCCCAGGGTGTGCCAGGTAAGCAGTTCTTCATCGGTGACCGAGTGATCGGCCACGGCGATGCCGCGCCACGTGATGCCCAGGGGGTCTTCATTCGCGGCCGCCAGGGCGGTGAGCATGCAGCGGTTGTCGGTGCCGTACACGCTGGGCTGCACCAGCACGGCGCGCTGGAAGCCCAGGTGGTGCAGCAGGCTCGCGTAGCGCACGCGCGAGACATCGTGCGGAGTGTAGTCGCGCGTGCGGCTGTAGGGAAAGCGGCCGGCCGGCCCGAAGATGTGCGCGTGGGCATCGCAGCTGCCGGCGGGCAGCCGGAGTCGGGGGCGGCTGGGTTCGTCCATCGGGCCGGGGATATCCGGCAATTCGATGTCGAATTCAGGGTCGTCGGGGTCGGGGATATCGGGCTCGTCGGCTGGGTCGGGGGTGGACATGGGCGGCGCTCTTTGGTGGCGGGGTGGATGAACTGGCGGCTCAGCCCATGAGGCCGGGCAACCAGGTGGTGACGGCGGGCACGTACGTGACCAGCAGGATGACGGCAACGAACACCAGCATGAAGGGCCCGAGCCGCCGGGCGATGTCCTCGATCTTCAGGTGGCTGATGGCCGAGGCGACGAAGATGGAATAGCCCACGGGCGGGGTGACCATGCCCACGGCGAAGTTGATCACCACCATGGCGCCCAGCTGGATGGGGTCCATGCCGATCATCTGGCCGATGCCGGTCAGCACGCCGCTCAGGATCACCATGGCCGACACGTTGTCCATCACGGCGCCCAGGATCAGCAGAAAGACGTTGATGAGCAGCAGGATCACGATGGGATTGTGCGTGAGCGCAAGCAGGCTGTCGACGATCTGCTGCGGGATCTGCTCATCGGCGATCAGGTAGGCGTAGCCGTAGGCGGTGGCGATGATGAAGACGATCATGCCGCTCATCTTCAGGCTGCGCAGCACGGCCTCGTACAGGGTAGGCCAGTTCAGCTCGCGGTAGATGAAGACCCCGGCCACCAAGCCGTACACCACCCCCACCATCGAGGCTTCGGTGGGGGTGAACACGCCGCCATAGATGCCGCCCAGGATGATGACCGGCGCCATCAGGGCCCAGAAGCCGTCGCGCGTGGCGCGCAGCAGCTCGCGCCCGGTGGCGCGCCGGTGGGGCTTGATGCCGTTGCGCCGGGCATGATGGATACTGACCAGGATGAAGCCGGCCGAGGCGATCAGCCCGGGCACCACGCCGGCCAGAAACAGTTTGGCGATGGATTGCTCGGCCAGCACGCCCCAGATGACCATGGGGATGGACGGCGGGATCATCTGGCCCAGGGGCCCCACGGCGGTGGACAGCGCGGCGGCGTAGTCGCGCCGGTAGCCTTCTTTTTCGAGCTCGTCGATCATGATCGAGCCCACCGCCGCCGTAGTGGCCGGGGCCGAGCCCGAGATGGCGCCAAAGAACGTGCCCGCCAGCACCGTGGCGATGCTCAGCCCGCCGGTCAGGTGGCCAAAGAGCGCCGAGGCAAAGCGCACCAGGCGGCGCGACAGGCCGCCCGCCCCCATCAGGTCGCCCGCCAGGATGAACCCTGGGATGGCCAGCAGGCTGTTCACGTCCGTGCCGGCCATCAGCTGCTGGGCAAAAATGATCGGGTTGGTATCGGTGATGTACAGCCCGCCCAGCGTGAGGATGGACAGCGTGAAGGCGATGGGCACACCCAGGACCAGCAGGATCACCAGCCCCAGCCCGAGAAAGAGCGCCAGAAAACTCACGATGGGGCCCGATCGCTCATGGCGTGGATGGCCGCTGCGGCCACAGGGTGCTGCGCAGGTTGAGCAGGCTGAAGACCACGATCAGCGCCCCGGCCACCGGCAGCGCCAGGTTGCGCACCCAGATGGGATAGCGCGTGGCCGGCGCCGTCTGCCCCACCGTCATCTGCATGAAATCCCAGCCTGTCCAGACCATGTACGCGCCCGTGACCAGGATCAGGACCTGGATCAGCGCGCGCAGCAGACGCAAGGCGGGCGGCGGCAGGCAGGCCTCGATCAGCTCGACGCGCACGTGGCCCGACTCGTGCACCAGCAGCGCGGCCGCCAGCAGCACCGTCCAGGAAAAGCAGAACATCGCCACCTCGTCCGTCCACGACAGAGCGCTCTGCACCACATAGCGAAAGAACACCCCGGTGATCAGGCTGGCCACGATGACCGCGCCCCCCAGCACGGTGAGCGCCGCGACTGCCTGCACCAGCCTGCGCGTGAGGGTGGCCATCATGCGCGCCGACCTTCGGAACTCGGCGGGCGTGGACGGATCCAGCATGACATGGCCCGGCGCGGCATGACCCGATGCGGCATGGTCCGGCGTTTACTGGCCCAGTGCGGCATCCAGCACCGGCGCGCCGATGGCGTCGCGATACTTGTCGTACACCGCGCCTTCCTTGTCGCGGAAGATGCCCAGGTCTGGTACCTCGTTCACCTGCATGCCGGCCGCCCGGATCTTGTCCAGGATCTCGGCATCACTGACCGCCATGGTGGCCCGCTGGCGCTCGATCGCCGCCCGCGCCGCCGCGCGCACCAGGTCCTGCGTGGCCGCATCCAGCTTGCCCAGGCTGCGGTCGGACATGAGCAGCGCCAGCGCGTTGTAGCTGTGCCGCGTAAGCGACAGATGCTTGGTGACCTCGGGGAACTTGTTGGCGTAGATCACCGCCAGCGGGATCTCCAGGCCATCGATGGTGCCCTGCTGCACCGCAGTGAAGGCATCGCCCCAGGGCAGCGGCACCGGATTGGCCCCCAGCGCGCGAAAGCTGTCGATGAACATGTCGCTGGGCTGCACGCGCAGGCGGATGCCCTTCAGGTCATCCGGTGTTTCAATCGGCCGCGTATTGTTGATCACGTGCCGGAAGCCCGCCTCGGCAAAGCCCAGGTTGGTCACCTTCTTGGCCTTGAGGTCCTCGGCCATGATCTCGCCCGCCTTGCCGTCCAGCACCTGGTGCGCCTGCTCGTTCGAGGCATACAGGAACGGCAGGTCATTGAGCTGGTACGACGGCAGGATATTGCCGATCACCGTGCCGGTGATCACGCCCATGTCCAGCGTACCCAGCTGCAGGCCCTGCAACATTTGCATCTCGTCACCCAGCTGGTGACCGCCATAGAACTGCACCTTGAACTGCCCCGGTGCTGCCTTTTCCAGCTCTTCGGCAAAATAATGCGCCGTGATCGCATACGGATCCGACGGGCTGTCGGCCGTCGTCCAGCCGATCTTGATCACCTGCGGCGCGGCGTGGGCCGCGGCGCCAACGCCCAGTGAAACGGCCAGGCCCAGCGCCAGGGCCGGTAGTACACGCCCAAAGCGTGCGGGGATGCGGGAAGGGAACATGAGATGTCTCCGTATGGTGTTTTTAGCTGGTTGTGGTGGTGATGTGGAACGCCATCTTGCGCTTGCAATAAGTCAATTCATGGCAGATTAAGCCGTTCGCCATGATGCCACAAGCCTCATCAGGGTTCCGAGGCCTTGCTGCCGATTGACCGATCAGAATTTGCCGTAATTTTCGCAATATGGAACAAAACGTCCGAAACTCAGCCGCTTCACCTAGATTTCATCTGCCTGGGCAGCCTTTGGGTGCATTTTCGGGCGCACCTATCCTGCCATTCGCATCAGAGCTCGGCGCGCCATCCACAGTAGCGTACCTTGGTATAGCCAAACTGACACCGGGTACACCGGTTCGAGCAACCTCATGAGCCTGCGCCGAGATACGACCTTGCCCATCTCTTCGAGAAATACCTCGCAGCGCGTACGCTTGCGCTGGCTGGCAAACTCCACATCGGAGAAACTGATCCGGTGTATGGTACCGATCCGAAGACGGCGACAAATGAGCAATAGGGTCTATTTTACCGAAACGAGAACTTGATCAGAGTATCCATAGCAGCATCATCAAAGTATGAAATAGCCATCACATTAAAGCAAACGACGTGAGCATCATTCTTTTGCGAAGCCAGTAATTAATTTCACAATCTGTTTATTATAGGCCGCATGAGCAACATTCATTGGAATACGCAGAACATACACTTGATCTGGAAATATATTTTTATATATTCCACGCCATTTCTTAAGAATATCAGCCATCCTAAGAACTGGCACTAAACCAGCAGCCTGAGAATTATATTCCTCCCAATTAATATATTTATGGAAAACCTGATACTCAGCTAGCATGACATGACATGCCATATCTACCGCCGTCTCACGCGACACTACATCAAGCTCAAAATCGGAAACATTTGTCCTGAATAGGAAACAAATATTAGACAAACTATTACCACCCGCATGCCAGTTTTGAAATAAAGCGTTTGGTTTGATTTTACGTCTTACGCTCGACGGATCAATTTTATTCTTTAGCCAAAAATGAGCAACATCAAAAATCCCTCGATTCTTTAAAACCCGGCTTTTCATATCATTCGCGACGCAATTGTAACCGTAGATTTTTGGCCACGCCATATTCCCATAAACAAGCCCTGAATCACTCACAATGGCAATATCATCAGAAATAAATGAAAATCCATCCATCCCTGCAACGGCAATCATCGCAGAAGACTTCCCAACTCCTCCTGTTCCAGTTAACAAAATACAGCCGCCATCGTACCCAATCGATGCCGCGTGCATAGTCGCTAGTTCAGGGAAAAAATACGATGTAGGTACCAACACGAGTTCGTGCAGAACTTGCACAAACCACTCAACACCTCGAGAAAACTCCATTGACCTTAGCTTGCGTACAAATCCAACAGGCCCACTATAATTTAAATCCCTTACATGAACATCCACCTGTAGCGGAGAATTTGTAATTTTACGCCAGGCAACCGTAGCCGGACCGAAATTCGCCTGAAACCCGTCAACTATTTTTTCATATATTTTTGGGTTGTTCGCGACAACATTATCAGGAAAGCTCTGTTCAACGAAATTAACAACCACACTAACGTCATTTGCACACCCCGAAGGATATAGAAGCAGCGACTCCTCCAGATACGGACCATATTCTCCATAAGAATTAAAACTAAATGTCCTGCCGAAGATTTGCTTTATTATATTCCGTGCCGACATGGCAATTCCTTCAACTTAGACACGAAGTTCGAATAATTTCTGGTAGCATTGAAATTAGAAGAAATATGCTCTCGCGCCTTAAGCCTCAATCCCTCTTGATTATCTCCCAAGAGCATCTCCTCCAACGCACAAGTCATTTCCTTGATAGACGGCGTAGTCGTTAACAATTTGCCGTTTTCATGAGTAATAAGATTCGCCATGCCACCAATGTTGGGTGCGATAGCGGGCACTCCAGCCGCCATTGCTTCCATTATGGAAACCGGCATTCCTTCAGATTCACTTGCGTTTATGAAAACATCAACAGGTTGCATGGAGTAAAAATTCTTCACGTAAGAATTTGACTTAAGCCCCAACAACTCTATATTCAAACGTGGACGACTAAAAACCTCCGCGGCACATTTATTTTTTAGTTCACAGAGCAACGGTCCATCGCCGATATGTGTCCATTTCACTTGAATTTCTGGATGCCAGTCCGAAAACAAGGAAACCGCAGCTAATATTTTATCTAATCTCTTTATTGCCACACAAAAGGAAACTGATACGATATGAGCTTCCCCGGCACGACTTCTAGCTGATACCTTGGACGGTAAAGGAACACCGAGAGGCGCTATCCCTAATATACCCGCCGCCGTTCCATAGGTCTGTTCAAAGTAGGACTTAGCTTCTTCTGAAAGAAGGAATATTTTATCGAAATCTGCAATAAACTGGCGCTTTAATGCCATATAATGAGTTTTCCTGCGGCTCTCATACAGATCGAATCCATGTGCACGACTAATCACACTGCCTACTTTGCCATGCCGCTTCAAAAGGCATGCAGCATAAGCCAAAGATTCATTCCAGTAGCTATATACAATATCAATACATCCTTCTTTAGAAATATATTTATTCAATTTCTTTTGAAAAATGAGGACATTTGCGCAAGCTTGTAACGCATACAGCACATTCTTCAGGGATAACCTATTCGATGATAACAAATATCTAATTTCACAAATAAAAAGCCTTGAAGTTACTGCTGGAGGCAGCCACAGCATCTTCATTAGTCGATGGCGCGAAAGAGGGCTACTGCCAACAAGTGATAGATTAATTTCAATATCCTCTGGAATATCTCTGACAGCCCCAGATGCAGTCGCTGGCATAAGTATTACTTCAACCCCCTCTGCTTCTGACCAATATGGTATTTCATCTTCCAGAAACTGCTCACCCGGTAAATATGGAAATGCCGAAGTAAGAATCACCACCTTTCGCACGCGATCATCTCAAAATGATATAAACCTGGATCGTCGATTGCGCTGGCTCAACGTTCAATTTCGTCACAACACCGCCGCCACACGCGCCTGCTGTTCCTCATCCATATACGGATGCATGGGCAAGCTCAACACCCGCTGCGCCAGGGCATCGCCCACGGGCAGCGTGGCGTTAGGGTCGGCCACGGCGGGCTGACGGTTCAGCGGGATGGGGTAATGCACGGCGGTGGGGATGCCGGCAGCTTTCAGGCGCGCCTGCACAGCATCGCGCTCGGCCAGCTGTATGGTGTACTGCGCCCAGGCGCTCTGGTTGTGGGGCAGCACGGTGGGCGGAACGATGCCGGGCACGTCGGCCAGCAGGCGGGCGTAGGTGTCGGCCACGCGCTGGCGGGCAGCGATCTCGTCATCCAGAATGGCCAGCTTGGGCAGCAGGATGGCGGCCTGCAGGGTGTCCAGGCGGCTGTTCATGCCCACCCGGATGTGGTGATAGCGGCGGTCCTGGCCGTGGCGCGCGATCTGGCGCAGGCGGGTGGCCAGGGCGTCATCGTCGGTAAACAGGGCCCCACCGTCGCCGTAGGCGCCCAGGGGTTTGCTGGGGAAGAAGCTGGTGCAGGCCAGGGTGCTGAGGCTGCCGCTCTTGCGGCCCTTGTAGCGCGCGCCGAAGCTCTGGGCGGCGTCTTCGATCACCGGGATGCCGTGGCGCGCGGCAATGGCGTTGATGGCGTCGAAATCGGCGCACTGGCCATAGAGCGACACCGGGATGATAGCGCGCGTGCGCGGGGTGATGGCGGCTTCCAGCGCAGCCGGATCCAGGTTGCAGGTGGCGGGATCCACGTCCACATAGACGGGCCGCGCGCCCAGTACGGCCACGGTTTCGGCGGTGGCGATGTAGGTGAAACCTGGGGTGATGACTTCGTCACCCGGGCCGATGTCCAGCGCCATCTGCGCGATCTGCAGGGCGTCGGTGCCATTGGCGCAGCTGATGCAGTGGCGCGCGCCGGTGTATTCGGCCAGGCATTCTTCCAGTTCGGCCACTTCGGGGCCCAGGATGTACTGGCCGTGGGCCAGCACGCGGGCGATGGCGGCGTCGATTTCGGTTTTCAGGCGCGCCTGCTGGGCGCCCAGGTCTACGAACTTCATGGCTGGCGCTCCACGTGTTTCAGAAAGGGATGGTAGTCGCCCCGCAGGGGGGCGACAGGCGCCTGGCGTATGGCTGATACGGTGGCGATCGCACAGCGGTTCTCTGCCAGCCCGAAACCGCGCCCGGCCAGGATTTCTTCGTAGCTGCGCGTGTGCAGGTCGGTGAAACCGCCCGAGAACTCGATCTCCTGGCCATCCACGGTGATCGAGCGGTAGGTGCGCTGGCCCTGTTCGCGCTGGGCCGGCGGCAGGTGCGCCTGGTCCACCGACAGAAACCAGCGCACGCGCGCCTGTTCGTATTCCAGGTAGCCCGCCGCACAGGTGTCCCGGCTGGCGTGCACCACGTTGGCCTGCAGTTCGCCGAACAGATGGTGCAGCATGTCGAAGAAGTGCACGCCGATGTTGCTGGCGATGCCGCCCGATTTCTTGCTGTCGCCCTTCCACGATTGCAGGTACCAGTGCCCGCGCGAGGTGATGTAGGTCAGGTCCACCTCGTACTTGTGCGGCCTGTGCGGCTGGCTGCGCACCTGCTGGCGCAGGGCGATGATGGCCGGATGCAGGCGCAGCTGCAGGATGGTGCTGACGCGGTGGCCGCTGTCGCGCTCGATTTCGAGCAGGCCGTCGATGTTCCACGGGTTGAGCACCAGGGGCTTTTCGCAGATCACGTCGGCGCCCGAGCGCAGGCCAAAGCGCATGTGCGAGTCGTGCAGGTAATTGGGCGAGCAGATGGCGACGTAATCGATGTTGGCGCGCTCGGGGGCGCGGCGCAGTTTGTCGATGTGGCGATCGAAGCGCTCGAACTCGGTGAAGAATTCCGTCTCGGGAAAATAGCTGTCCAGAATGCCCACCGAATCGTTGGGGTCCAGCGCGGCCACCAGGCGGTGGCCGGTGTCCTTGATGGCTTTCATGTGGCGCGGGGCGATGTAGCCGGCCGCGCCGATCAGGGCGAAGTTCTTTATTGGATTCTGCATGGGTTGTTTCTGGGCGGTTGGTTGGGCTGATGCCGTATCAGCGGCGCTGACAGTGGCCGTCGACCAGTTCGTACACGGCACCGGTATGGGCGCAGGTGGCGCTGCCGCTGCCCTCCAGGGGCAGGTCCAGGGCCTCGCCGTATGTGCTCATCCAGCCCACCTGGCGCGCCGGCACGCCCACCATCAGGGCGTAGGGCTTGACGTCCCGGTGCACGACGGCACCGGCGCCTATGAAGGCGTATTCGCCTATGGTGACCCCGCAGACGATGGTGCAGTTGGCCCCCAGGGTGGCCCCCTTGCGCACCCGCGTGGGGCGGTATTCGGCCTTGCGCTCGATCAGCGCGCGCGGGTTGTAGACGTTGGTGAACACCATGCTGGGGCCGCAGAACACGCCCTCTTCCAGGGTCACGCCATCGTACACGCTGACGTTGTTCTGGATCTTGCAGTGGTCGCCGATGCGCACGTCGTTGCCCACGAACACGTTCTGGCCCAGCGACACGCCCTGGCCGATGCGCGCGCCGGCGCACACGTGCACGAAGTGCCAGATGCGCGAACCGGCGCCGATCTGGGCGCCAGGGTCGACGATGGCGGTGGGGTGCTGGTAGTGGGTCATGAAGGTACGCGCCGCGTCACGCCACCTGTACCAGTTCATCGTACGTGCCCACGCGCTTGATTCGGCCGTGCTGCAGTTCGACGATCTGGTCGCAGCGGCGCAGGGTGGTCAGGCGGTGGGCGATCATGAGGATGGTGAGATCGGTGCCCAGGCCGTCGATGGCGTCCATCACGGCGCGTTCAGTGGCGTTGTCCAGCGCGCTGGTGGCTTCGTCGAAGATGATCACGTCGGCCTGGCGATACAGGGCGCGGGCGATGCCGATGCGCTGGCGCTGGCCGCCCGAGAGGCGGATGCCGCGCTCGCCCACGGGGGTGTCGTAGCCCTGGGGCAGGCTTTCGATGTGCTCGGCGATCTGCGCCTGGCGCGCGGCCTGGCGTACGCGCACGCGGTCGATGTGCTCGGGCGGGTGGCCCAGGGCGATGTTTTCGGCGATGCTGGCATCCGACAGGTAAATGCTTTGCGGCACGTGCGCGATGCGCCGCTGCCAGGCGCGCCGGGTGGTGGCATCCAGTACCTGGCCATCGATGCAGATGCGCCCGCCGGTGGGCGCGAGCAGGCCCATGATCAGGTCGAGCAGGGTGCTCTTGCCGCTGCCCGTGGCGCCCATGAAGCCGGTGCGGCTGCCCTTGGCGATGACCAGGTCCAGGCCATGCAGCACGGGGGCCCCATGCGGGGCGTAGGCAAAATCCAGGTGCTGCAGTTCGATGGCGCGCACAAACGGCAATGGCGTGGGTGTGGGCACCAGCAGGTTCTCGTCTATGGGCTGGCTGAGCAGTTCCAGGGCGTCGAAGACGTTGTCGCGGTTACTGCGCAGCAGCACAAAGGATTGGTAGGCCTGCTGCAGCACGGGCAGCAGGCGCTGGGCGCCCAGGGCCAGGGCACCCAGCAGGGTGATGGCCTGGCTGATGCCCGCCTCCTGGCGCGCCATGGCGTAGGCCAGGATGGCGATGAAGGCCATGCCCAGGGCCTCGGCCCCGAAGCGCGGGGCGCCGCCCAGGATCTGGCTATTGGCCTGGGCGTGGCGCAGGGGGATGTCGGCATGGCGGTACAGCTGGCTGTAGGTTTCCTGCGTGCCGTCGATGAGCACGTCGCGGATGCCGCCCAGGCCTTCCTGCAGCACCTTGACCACTTGCGTGCTGTTTTCGGCGATGCGCTCGCTGTAGATTTCCAGGCGCCGGCGGCTGGCCACGGTGATCACGCCGTAGATGAGGCCAAAGCCCGCGAAAGCCGCCAGCGACATGAGCGGGTCCACCGCCAGCAGGGCGAGCAGAATGGCCAGCATGATGATGAGGCTGCTCAGCATGAGCAGCAGCGGGCTCAGGAACTGGCCGATCATGGCCTGCACCTTGCTGGTCACGCCGCTGATCACTTCGCTGCTGTTGCGCGCCACGTGTACGGCGTAGGGCTGGTACAGCGTGCGGCGATAGATCTGGAAACTGAAGTCGGCGCCGATGGCGAATGACAGTTTGGTCTGCGCATACAGCAGCAGCAGGCGCATGAGCCCGGCCAGCAGGGCGGCGGCGATGAAGCCCAGGGTGATAGGCAGCAGCAGGGCATGCGCGCTGTCTATGCCCAGGGCCTGCCACAGGGGCTGCAACAAGGCGTGGCCGTACACCGTCTCGGGCTGGGTGAGCACGCCCAGAAAGGGCAGCACGGCGCCCAGGCTGAGCACTTCGGCAAACGATGCGCCCACCATCAGGATGAGCAGCAGGCCCAGCTGGCGCTTGCGCCGGGGCTCCAGGTGGTGCCAGAAGCCGCGCACCAGCTGCGGCAGGCGGCTGCCGGGGGGGGGCGCCCAGTCGGCGCTGGCGTGGCCGTCGGCCTGCGCGCTGCTTTCGGCCTGGGTGCTTGCGTCGGCCGTCTGCGGGCTCATGCCTGCTGCCCGTCCACTTCGCGGCGCAGGGCGGCGATTTCGTATTTCAGGGTTTCGTACTCCGCCTGCTTCTGGTGCAGGAAGGCGCGGGTGAGTTCGGCCTTGGCGCACAGGCCGGCCGGGGTGAGCAGGTAGGCGTAGCCGCGCTTGTTGTTGCTGTGCGTGAAGTCGTGCATCTTGATCAGGCCCTTGTCGAGCAGGGCGCGCACGCAGTAGTGCGTCTTGCCCAGGCTGAGGCCCAGCGCGCGGGCCAGTTCGCGCTGCGACAGATCGGGGTGTTCCTGCAGCAGGCGCAGGAGCTTGAGTGAATGTTCGGGGTGTATCTTGCCCAGGGTGGCTGTAGGATCAGTCAAGTGGGATGTCATGTGGCGCCAGCGCGAGCTTATGAAATGAGCCGGGTGAGGGGCCGCCGGCAGGGAATGCTGATGATAAGGCATTTTTGGCACGCTACCGCCGTGCCGTGCAACGATCGGCGACGCGCAAGAGCCTGGTTTTCCGGCTGGCACCGGGGCATCGACCGCGGCACGCCGCCCGACACCCCCGGGGATTGCATCTCATGGCTGTTCAGGCCATGAACAGAAAATAATACACCCGTGGCACGGGTTCGATGGCCTGAACTGTCGGGTATCAACGTGGAAATCTGCGGCAATGAACGCCAACGGATGTGCATGGAGGCTCTGCACCATCCATCGTTATTAGACCGGTGCGCCTGGATCGGTGTCGCCTGCGTCGGCCACCTCGGCGCCGGCCACGCGATTGCGCCCGCCGGCCTTGGCACGATAAAGGGCCTGGTCGGCGGCCTCGAGCACGCCCGCCGGGGTGCCGGCGGCCCACAGGGCCACGCCGGCCGACACGGTGATTCTGTCATCCGGCAGAATATCGGCGTCTGCGATGCTGCGGGCAATGCGCTGGGCCACGTCGGCCAGTACGGCGGGGTCGATGCCCGGCAACAGGATCAGGAACTCATCGCCCCCCGTGCGCAAGACCAGGTCCATGCTGCGCGCGTGGCGGCGCAGTTCATCGGCCACCCGGCGGATGGCGCGGTCGCCCTGGGCGTGGCCATGGCAATCGTTGATACGCTTGAAATGGTCGATATCCAGCGCGATGACGCCAAAGGGCTCGGCTGTGGCGGCCAGGCTGTCCAGTGCCTCGGCCAGGGCACGGCGGTTGCCCAGCTGGGTGAGCGCATCCGTATTGGCGGCGGTGCGCAGGGTCTGGATGCTGCCATGCACCATGTCAATGCGGCGCAGCAGGGCCTGCTTGATCAGCCAGGCTTCCTGGTACCAGCCAGAGAGGCTGTGCAGGCGGCGCAACAGCACCGCGTGCCGTGCACGGCTGGTTGGCCGTCCGTCGAGGGGGTCGGTGACGTCGATGAGGCTGGCCAGCTCACGCAGGGGCACGGAGATTTCCCGGAGGAACATGACCGAGAGGAACAGCACGAAGCCAAAGGGCAGCGCAACGATCAGAAGGACCTGCTGCACCCACTGCAGGCGCTGTGCCTGCAGGGGCGCCAGCGGCCGTTGCACGGTGATGCGCCAGCCCAGGCCGGCCACCGTATCATGGCCGCTCTGGACGACGTCGCGGCCTGTTTCGGGGGGCATGCCCGAGTCGAACCGGTACAGGATGCTGCCATCTGCAGCGCTCACCCGGATCCGGATGCCGTCCTCGAACAGCGGGCTCAAACGCATCCATTCGTGCAAGCGGGCCAGCAAGGGCGCGGCAGACGCAGCGGCCCGCGAAGCCCCGGTCAGACCCTGCAGATTGCGTGCCTCGCGGGCCAGCGACTCGTGCATGAGATCGGCCAGCCCTTCGATTTCCTCGGCAATCGCTTCGGCCAGCACCGTGTTCGTGGCCGCGGCGGCGTCCTCTTGCCAGGCCTGCAGGGCAGCGTAGGCGCTGGCAAGCGCGATCAGCAGCATGGCGGTGATCGAAAGCACGGACTGCAGGATGATGAGCTGGGCCAGACGGGGGCGGTATTTCACATGGTCTCGTAGCGGGGTCATGGAAATGGCAGGCAGAATAATTGCAGGCAGAATATATGAGCCCGGCGGGCCGGGCTCGGGTCTGAATCATCCAAAATGGCGCGCTGCCCAGGGCCGGCCAGGCCGGCGCGGGCACCGCGAACGATCAGGGCTCAGAATTCGGTCCATTCTGGTGAATGGCCGTTGACCCTCGTACCATCGGCATCGGACGCGTCTTCGGTGCCGGCCAGGCCGTGCCTGTAGGCCATGCCATTGGCCCGCACGGCGCCATTGGTATGCGCCGCACCACGGGTACGCAGCGCCGCGCTGTGGTGCACAGCGCCCGGTGCGCGGGCGCTGCCGTTCGTACCCGTTGCCTGATGCGCGCCGGGCATGCCGCGCACCCCGGCCGGGTTGTGCCCGTGGCTGGCCGCAGCCCCGTGCCCAGCGCCATTGCGGCCGGCAAAGTGGTCGGCATTGCGGCCGACCGTGTCTGCGATGCTCTTGCGCGCCGCCTGGCCGGCATCCCGAGGGTCGGGCTCGGCGCCTGTGTGGCGCGCGGCCTGCCGGGTGGCCTGGTGGGTGGCCTGGCTCCCCAGTTCGAACGTGTCCACCAGGCGCGCCAGGGTGTCGGCCTGCTCTTGCAGGCTGGCCGCGGCAGCAGCGGATTCCTGCACCAGGCTGGCGTTCTGCTGGGTGACGTCCTCCATTTGCGTGACGGCGACATTGATCTGCTCGATGCCCGCCGTCTGCTCGTGGCTGGAGGCGCTGATTTCACGCACGATTTCGGTGACGCGGCTGATTTCCTGCACGATGTCCTGCATGCTGGTGCCCGCTTCCACTGCCTTCTCGTTGCCTGCGGTCACGCTGCTGACGGCGGCTTCGATCAGGGCCTTGATTTCTTTGGCCGATGCGGCACTGCGCTGGGCCAGGGCACGCACCTCGCTGGCCACCACAGCAAAGCCACGGCCCTGCTCGCCGGCCCGGGCCGCCTCTACGGCGGCGTTCAGGGCCAGGATGTTGGTCTGGAAGGCGATCGAGTCGATCACGCCGACGATCTCGGCCATCTGCCGGGACTTGGCATTGATCTCGGCCATGGTCTGCACCAGCGTGCCGACGATGTCACCGCCCTGGCTGGCCGATTCGGCCGCGGTCACCGCCAGGCCATTGGCCTGCTGGGCATTTTCTTCGTTCTGGCGCACCGTGGCGGTCATTTCTTCCATGGACGAGGCGGTCTCGGTCAGCGAGGCGGCCTGCTCTTCGGTGCGCGAGGCGAGATCCGTATTGCCCGCCGTGATTTGCGCAGCGGCCAGGGCGATGGACTGCGAGCCCTCGTGCACCTGGGTCATGGCGCCTTGCAGCCCGCTGACCATCTGCTGCAGGGCCTGTTCAAGCTGCGCCACCTCATCGCGCCCGCGCGGCTCGATCCTGACCGCCAGGTTGCGCCGCGCGACCTGCCCGGCCAGCGCCACGGCCTGGGCCAGCGGGCGCGTGATCGAGCGCGTCAGGCCCCAGGCGAACCAGGGCGAGAACAGCAGGGCCAGCAGGGTGGCGATACCCATCACATACAGCCAGGTGGTGATCTTGGCATCGGCATCGAGCAGCGTGCCGTCGATCACCTGACCCTGGTAGGTCGCCAGGGCATTGACCTGCTCGGTATAGGCCTTGACCAGCGGCGGCATCTCTTCGGTGAAAAAGCGCCGGGCGCTGGCCAGGTCGCCTTGCGCCTGGGCCTCGAAGGCCAGGGTGCGGCCGTCGATGAATGCCGAGCGCAGCTCGATGGCCTTCTGCAGCATCTCGACCGCGCGCGGATCGGTGGCGGCGCCCTGCAGCTGCTGCACCAGCGCCGCGGCCTCGGTGGTGGTGCGGGCCATCTGCGCGTCATAATCGACGCGAATGTCCGCGTCGCGATCCTGGGCCACCATCGCCGTCAGAACGGTGTTTTTTTCAACCGCACCCTTGAGCTGCAGGGCCATTGCGCCAATATCCTGTCGGCGTATGATGTTACCGTTGTCTTCTTTGGAATCGTACATGCGCAAGCCGCCGATGCCTGCCAGAAACAGCATCAGGGCAATGATGACACCAAAGCCCAATGCAAGGCGGGCACGGATCGTTAGGCTGCGCATGTATGTATCACCTGGTTCTGTATGACTGGATGGCAACCGCGATCGGTCGTCACCCGGGGTTGGGTAAATGCTGTATCATGAAAATAAATTGTTATGTGACGTTAATCCGCGCAAATTTGTGTAACAAGGTCGCTTCCGGACAAGAATCGGATATCAGCGGTCATTCTGGCGCACAACGATCGGTCACCTTGCGGTCTGTTTCTTTTTCATAGACCACACGCCCCACGGAATCAACTTCATCTGACAATCCGGTCAATCCGGTTGCTGCCGCCTGCGGCAGGGTTCTGTGCATTCAACTGGCCGTCCAGTTGTTCGTCCAGTCAAGTTGTTCGTTCAGTCATTCATTCAGTCGTCCATCATGTCTGCAAGTCTCTCGTTACATCCGGCGGGACAAGCGCGCGCCGCCGCACCCATCGTGGCCATGGTCGTCAGCGAAGGCCTCGGCCCGTTCCACCTGGCGGGCCCGCTGATGGTCATGAGCCGAAATTATTCCAATGAGTCGCCGGTCGATCTGCGCATCTGCACGGTGACCCCCGGCATGGTGCGCACGACGATCGAGTTCGACATCAGCCGCGCCCAGGACCTGGAAATCTGCGACCGGGCCCAGGCGATCATCATCCCGGGCTGGCCGGGCACCGACGCGCCCGTGCCCCAGGCGCTCGAGGCTGCGCTGCTGCGCGCCCATGCCCGCGGCGCACAGATCGTGAGCCTGTGCCGGGGGGTCTTCGCCCTGGCGAGCACGGGCCTGCTCGATGGCCGGCGTGCCACCACCCACTGGCGGCGCACACAAGAGCTGGCCGAAAAATTCCCGCGCATCCGCGTCGAACCCGAAGTGCTCTATGTGCACGAAGACAATGTGTGGACCTCGGCCGGCGGGGCGGCGGCCATCGACACCTGCCTGTTTCTGGTGCAGGCGCTGTGCGGCGCCGAGGCGGCGGCACGCCTGTCACGCCAGCTGGTCAGCTTTCCGCGCCGCGAGGGCCGCTGGCAGCAGGTCGTGGAGCGCCCTCTGGCCGAAGCCGGCACGGATCGGCGCATCCTGCAGACGATGGATTTCGTGCGCGCCAATCTGTCCATGATGCACAGCGTGAACGATCTGGCCCGCCGGGTGCATGTCAGCCCGCGCACGTTCAGCCGCCGATTCGGCAAGATCGCCGGAACGAGTTTTTCGCAATGGCTGCTCGCGCAGCGCCTGGGCTACGCCAAGACCCTGCTGGAGATGCCCGATGTGAGTATCGAGAAGGTCGCCCAGGAATCCGGCTTCGGTTCGCCGCGGCTGCTGCTGCGCCACCTGCGCAGCGATTGCGACATGACGCCGACGGAATACCGCCGCAGCCGGCTCGAGGCCCGCGCCGAGGCGCGCGCCGAGACACAGATGAGCGCCATGTAATTGGCGGCACGCCGGGCTGTCAGGAAATGTCCGAATCTTGTCCCGCGCAATACTTGTTCACCATTCTGTTGAACAATTACATTCAGGTTACCCCAGCCTGAGCTGCTGGCCCGAGCGATCGGCCCGGGCCAGCTACCCTGAGCAACCGGCCCGAACGGGCCAGGTTCAGTCAGGCACAGCCAGGCACGCGACAGGCAAATCGTCCGACAGAAGACGCAGCCCTGATCTCCATCCACTTCGGTAACCCAAGCCATCGCAACGGCACGTGCATCATGTATCAACACAATCACGCTGTATTGCAGGACGTCTACGAAATTAATCTTTCCTATCTGATGCTGGCGCAGAAGCTGCTGGGCGAGAATCTCGCCGCAGGCACGTATCGCCTGGGCATCGACCAGGAGACGGCCCGGGTCCTGCTGGGCCTGTCGCCCGCCCAGGTGGTGCGGCTGGCGCATTCCAATGCGCTGGTCTGCGGTTTTCGGCTGGACGACGCCGAGGTATTGCAGACGCTGTGCAGCAGCACGCTGGGCGGCATTCTGCAGCAGGCGCACACGGCCATACGGCTGGCCGAACCCGCGACCGAGCTGGCCAAATGAGCCGGGTGGAGGTGGCACAGGAGGCCACCGACATTCTCCTGGCCAGCGAGATGATCCGGCTGGGCGCGCGCCTGCAGGTGCTGCAGGCCGAGACCCGCCTGAGCTACGAGCGGCTGGCACGGTTGTACCGGGACATCCGCGGGCATTCGGCGCCCAAGGGCATGCTGCCCTATTCGCTGGACTGGTACATGACCTGGATGCCCAATCTGCACAGCAGCGTGTTCTTCAACGTGTATCGCTATCTGCGCCTGAAGGCCGGTGCCTCGCGCACCGAGGCGCTGGTCGAGGCCTACAAGCTGTATCTGGAGCAGGTGCAGGCCGACTTGCTGCCCGTCTCGCACGCCTCGAGCCACACGCTGCTCAGTTTTACGCGCGCCTGGATGATGCTGCGCTTTTTCGACAGCGGCCAGTTGCAGGGCTCGCGCTGCGTACGCTGCCATGGCCTGTTCGTGGCCCACGCACACGACCCGGATGCCGATTACGTGTGCGGCCTGTGCAAGCCGCCGCCGCGGGCCGGCAAGTCGGGCAGGAAGGCGCGCGCGGTGCCCGCCTGAAATCCGTGAGCCCTGCCCGCCTGAACGCCCCGGAGCTTGCCAGTCCGAACCCCCAGAGCATCGCCCGCTTCAAACCCAGGGCCGCGTCCATCTGAAACCCAGGGCATCGCCCGCCTGAAATCCAATACGCCCGGAGGCCCACGTGCCCAGAGAAACGACTTCCCGAAAAATGTCCCTGCGCGCCCAGCTGACGCTGATCGTGGTGGCCATCGTACTGGCAGGCTTTGCGCTGACCATCACCATCCTGACCCGCCAGGCGGCCGGCTATCAGATGAACAGCGCGATGCAGCACGCCGCTGAACTGGCCACGCGCCAGGGTACCGAGGCGACCGCAATCCTGCGCCAGGGGCTGGAGACCGCGCGCACGCTGGCCGGCGCGTTGCAGGCACTGAGCCATTCGGGGCAGTTCAGCCGCGCGGCAGCCGATGCCATGCTGCGCGAGACTCTGCAGCAGAACCCGGGCTACGTGGGCGTCTGGTCGGCCTGGGAGCCCGATGCGTTCGATGGCCGCGACGCCGACTATGCCGCAACGCCCCGGTCGGACGCCAGCGGGCGCTACCTGGCGCAGTTCAACTGGGATGCCCGGCGCACCACGATCACCCAGGGGGTGCTGGCCGACTATGACAAACCCGGCGCGGGGGACTACTACCAGATCCCGAAGAAAACGCTGAAGAACGCGCTGCTCGAACCGTACACCTATGATTTCGAGGGCAATTCGGTGCTGCTGACGACGATTTCGGTGCCCATCGTGGATCAGGGGCGCTTTGTGGGCGCCGCAGGGGTGGACATCAGCCTGGAGAGCCTGCAGGACACGATCCAGGGGATCCATCTGTATGACCACGGCTACGCGAGCCTGCTGTCGGGCCAGGGCATGTACGTGGGTGACCGCGACCCTGCGCTGGTGGGCCAGACGCTGAGTGGGCAATCGGGCCTGGACGCCGGCCAGCTCGAAGCCGCCCTGCGCACGATCGCCGCCGGCGAGAAGCAGACCTATACGCTGGACGATCCGGCCACGCATGCGGAATCCACGGTCATCCAGGTGCCGATCGTGATCCCCGGCATCCAGACGCCCTGGGCGTTTGCCGTCACGCTGCCGAATGCCGAAGTGCTGCACGATATCCGCACGCTGGAGTGGACTGCGGCCGGCCTGGGCCTGCTGAGCATCATCCTCACCAGCCTGGTGCTGGCCTGGGCCCTCAGCCGCCTCGTGCTGCGCCCGCTGGGCGGCGAACCGGCCGACGCCGCCGCCCTGGCGGCACGGGTCGCCCAGGGGGATCTGAGCCAGGCCATCCACCTGCGGCCCCGCGACGATTTCAGCCTGATGTACCGCCTGCACGGCATGCAGGAGAGCCTGACGCAGATCATCGGCCGCGTGCGCGAGGGTGCCGACAGCGTGGCCCAGGCATCCAGCCAGATTTCTGCCGGCAATCTCGACCTGTCGTCGCGCACCGAGCAGCAGTCCAGCTCGCTGGCCGAGACGGCGGCCTCGATGGAAGAGATCACGGCCACCGTGCGCCACAGCGCGGACAGTGCCGAGCAGGCCAGCAAGCTGGCCGAGGCCTCGACCCGCGCAGCCGGTGCGGGTGGCGAGATCGTCGGCCAGCTGACCCGGACCATGGCCGAGATCAACGAGAAATCGCAACAAATCGCGGAGATCACCGGGGTGATCGACTCGATCGCCTTCCAGACCAATATCCTGGCCCTGAACGCCGCCGTAGAGGCGGCCCGGGCCGGCGAGCAGGGCCGCGGCTTTGCCGTGGTGGCCAGCGAGGTGCGCGCGCTCGCGCAACGCAGCGCGACATCTGCGCAGGAAATCCGCGACTTAATTCAATCGTCCATCGGTGTCATGACCACGGGCAATGAGCAGGCCGCGCAGGCGAGCATCAGCATGCAGGGCATCGTCGCGGACATCAGCCAGGTGACGGACATCATCGGCGAGATCAGCGCCGCCAGCCGCGAGCAGACCGCCGGCATCGAGCAGATCAATGTCGCCATTACCCAGATGGACGACGTCACGCGCCAGAATGCCAGCCTGGTCGAGGAATCGGCCACCGCCGCCGCCAGCCTGAAGGAACAGGCCGACGGGCTGTCGAAACTGGTGGCCACCTTCCGCCTGCAGGCGGGGTCCGCCACAGCCAAGGGCTGAGTGTGGGGTGAATGGGGTGTGTATCTGACGGAGTGTGTATCTGAGTGTGGCGAGAACGGAGTGTGTATAATTGATGGCGACAAGACCCGCCAAGGCTATGCACGAAAGTGTATCCTCAAACCGGCGGGTTACTTATTTTGGGCTACTGCGCAAGCTTATTTTGGGCTACTGAGCAAGCCCTTCGGGCGCCTGAAACCGCACTAAATTATTTTTTGCCTGTTGCCATAGTTGTGCCCGGATGCTCTTGCCCTTTTGGGTGCCGGATACGAGCTGACATAGTCAAAGGTGCCGGGGTCGTTCTGGTGTCTCATGGTCGTGTCTCCGGTTCTATTGCAACCACCGGGCATTGCGCGACTAGAACATGGAACACGACAACGCCAGGGAAAACGGGGAAAGCCATA